>Ga0081474_124050_pt1 | contig 32342 bp, 31 predicted proteins | sample OneHunmetagenome_2_FD_70978 | JGI IMG/M metagenome (GOLD analysis project Ga0081474, IMG submission 70978) | Ferrous microbial mat communities from One Hundred Spring Plain, Yellowstone National Park, USA v2 (version 2) | ecosystem: Environmental > Aquatic > Non-marine Saline and Alkaline >... | reverse complement strand
AAAACATAAACTTCATTCCGATTTAAATGGGGCTTTAAACATATTAAAGAAAGCAACAGGTAAAGTATTATCAACAATAAAGAAACCCCTATCTTTTATCGTAGAACATAACAGAGTAGCACCCGTAAAAGGGGTGTAACCCTTGAGACCTCAGGAAACTCGCCCTTCAGGGCGGGGAGGAGGTCAGATTTGTAATTTTTGGCATACTTCCTTAGGCTTCAGCATCGTTTCGGCATTATAATTAAACTTACATACAAAGTATATAAACTCAACGGTTTATTGGAAACTGTTGACAACGGCTTTGTATAGTAGATAAGGTATTTCTAATATTACATTACTCAATATTTATAAAACTGAAAAGTCCTTTTTATTTATTAGGATTATTAATAAAAATCTTTTTAAATTTTGAAATGCGCTTTTATTAATAGATGTAAAAATGATGATATTAAAAATTATTAAGATTAATTACGTTTATTCAAAATCAAATAAAATAGTTTTGATTAATTTTAAAGGTGTAAAAAATGGTTAATTATTTTGAATATTTAAAAAAAGGTTCTGAAAATGATGGACAAGAAATAATTTATGATAATAAAAAATGGGAAATATATAAAAATAAAAGAAAAAGAGCCCTTGATATAATTTCCTCTTTGCAAGATATAAGTAATTCTATTATAATTGTTGGCAGTGTTGCGAGAGGGGATGTTAAAGAATCGAGCGATTTAGATATTATAATTATGGATTTAATCAGACCCTATAAATTAGAGTATATTTTAGAAAAGAAAGGTTATACCATTTTTAAAAAAGAGATAGTTCAAGCAACGCCAAACTATGCGCCTAAGGCATATATTTATTTGGATAGTGATTATAAGGAAGTTATAAGTTTTCCATTAGCAAAGCTAAATTCAAATGAATTGGAATTCTATTACTGGGGAGGTCAAATAAATAAAGATGGCATTTTAAAGGACAAAAGGGTTCCTGGTGTAAATAAAAATTTAAAATTAATAATTCCTACAAATATGGGTCATTTTGAATACCCTATATTTGATAGAGAGGCGGAAGTTTCAAGAATATTAAACATTAAAATAGAAACAGTAATGGAAAGAGAAAGGGTTTTATCAAGAAGAAAAGAAATAGGAAGAACTGGAGTATTTTTGAAATATGAGGTTCCATATAATGAGCCACTTGATGAAAGTATTAAATTTTTAATAAAAAAGAATCAATTTTTTAGAAAGAGATTAATGGCATATAATGATTAATTTTTATTAATATATATTATTATAGTATTTATAAGTAACTATTTGCAGAAAGTATGGTGGTGAAATAGTTGAGCGTTAAGATAGGATTAGTAGTATCAGAATTTAACTATGATATAACAAAAATTATGGAAGAAAAGGCCTTAAGTCATGCTATTTTTTTAAATGCAGAGGTACCAATAGTTTTCAAAGTTCCAGGTGTTTTTGACTCCCCATTTGCTGTATCAAAATTATTAAAACTTGATTACATTGATGCAGTAGTCGTGTTGGGGGCAGTAATTCAAGGGGAAACAAAGCATGATGAACTGGTAGCGAATCAAGCAGCCAGAGTTTTATTGGATTTAAGCCAAAAATACGAGAAACCTGTTGCATTAGGGATAATAGGACCTGGAGCATCTAGGATGCAAGCTATGGAGAGAGCAGAAGAATATTCAAGAAGAGCAGTTGAAGCCGCTGTTAAGCTATCATTAAGATCTATTAAGTTAAGTTCATTAAAATATGAAGGAAAAGTTTTAAAGATTGAATAAACATATAATAGGGGATAAAAAATGATAAGAATATCAGTAATAGAACAAATAGGCTATAGAGAATGGACAGAAACTATAGGAACTGATAGGGAGTGGAAAATACAAGAAACACAGGCAAAGATTTATCAAGAAACGCAAAGGATAGCAACAAAGTTTGGAGGATTTGTGCTACCATTAAGATATGATTATATGATTATAGTGTCTAGCAATTTAACCGAAGATAACGAGAAAGATATATTAGAAGTTGTATCCTCTTTGTCTCCAGTCGCTGTTAGATTATCAAGTGATTTGGGGAATACGCCATTAGAGTCTGAAAATAATGCATGGTCTCATATAGCTTATGTGGAACCGGGTAAGTTAGGTCATTTTGGTTCAGGAAAAGAATATGTTATTGTTAGTCATATAGACCTAAATGGGTTAACTCCAATAACTCAAAAAGTAGGCACGTTTAGGACTTATAGCAAGATAATACAAATATTAGAAAAAATTAATTATATTGCTCAAGAAAACGGAGGATTAGCGCAATATTTAGGGGGGGATAATATATTAGTTCTACTGCCGAATAAGGATTATGAAGATTTAGTTTTAAAGATGATTTCTGTCGATGATTTAAAAGCTGGAATTGCAATAGCAAGTAAAGCTAGGGATGCTATGAAATTGGCTGCGGAAGCTCTTCATGAAATTAGATCAACAAGAAACTCGAAAATAATCATGAAATCAATTCTTTAAGTAATATACTTGAAATGTCACATAATGAAGATACTTTAATTGCATCAGCATAATCTTGATTAAGGATAAACATTTTATGTAAACCAGCCTTTTTATATGCTAATATGTCATATATGCTATCTCCTACTCCTATTATTTCATCTTTGTTTAAGTTCAATTTTTCAATTGCTAAAATTATCGGTTCAGGATCAGGTTTAACGTTCTTTACATCATCACTAGTTATAAGAAGATCATATTTTATATTTAGTGTATCTAATACTGCCATAGCGTCGTTCTTCATGCTTGAAGTTACTACTGCAAATTTTATTTTATATCTTATAATTAGATTTAAAAAATTTTGGAGGCAGCTATCAGGCTTAATTAATTTAACAAGATTCTGATATTCTTTGCTTTTTAATGAGAGCACGTATTTGATCATATTATTATCTAAATTTATGTTCAATTCTGTTGCATATTTTATTAAAAAATCTAAATCTTTTAAACCCCAAAATTTATCTAAGGTACTGCTATTTTTTAAATCAATTCTTACCCCAAACTTTTCGGCTGTTTTTCTCCATGCCTCAAAATGTAGATTTTTTGTGTCTGCAAGAGTTCCATCGAGGTCGCTTATGATTCCTTTAATTCTCATTATATATCCTCCGTTATTTGAGTATTTAGGGAATTTATATTTCTATTTACAATTACTTTATTTTTTGATTTATTAAATTTAATATTGTTTTTTCATTTATTTCTGAAGCAACTTTTGCTGCTAAGTCAGAGGTTTTTTCTAAATCGTTTAGAGAAATGACTTCAACTGGAGAATGTATATATCTAGCAGGTATAGAGATTGCAATTGATGGAACACCTTCTCTATTAAGATTAATAGCTGAAGCATCTGTTGTCCCTCCAGTTAAAACTTCAAGTTGATAAGGTATATTGTATTTATTGGCCACATTTTCAACAAATTCTAGCAATTTCTTATTGGTAATTAAACCTGTACCTTTCTGACCATCAATTAGCTTTATTGCAGGACCTTGATTTAATTTGCATATCCAGCTACCTTCTGGTATCGATGGTACATCACTAGCTATAGTAACATCTAAAGCAATTGCAATATCTGGTTCAATTTTAAATGCTGAAACTTTTGCTCCTTTCAGGCCAACTTCTTCTTGAACAGTTGCTACAGCATATATACTAACTTCATTTTTATCAATTTTTTTGAATGCTTGAATCATAGCTGCTAAACCTGCTCTATCATCTAATGATTTTCCAGTAACGATATCTCCATTACCAATTCTTTCTAGTTCCCTATCAAATGTTACTATGCTACCTATTCCTATACCATTTTTTAAAACTTCATCTTTGCTAAAAAATCCAGCATCTATATACAATTCTGAAAAATCAGGGACCTGTTTAGCTTCTTCTGGTCTCATTATATGAGGGGGCTTTAAGCCTATAACTCCTTTTATTATTTTGTTGTCTTTTGTAGCAACTTTAACTCTCTGCCCTAATAAGGTTCTTTCTGTTATTCCTCCAACAGGGGCAAACTTCAAAAACCCTTTCTCATCTATGTAACTTATCATAAGTCCTATTTCGTCCATATGAGCGGCTATCATGATTTTTCTTGAAGATTTAGATCCTCTTTTGATAGCTATTACATTCCCTAAAGAATCAACTTCTAAACTATCAGCATAGCTTTTAAGTTCGTCAATAACAATACCTCTTATATTATCTTCATAACCAGAAATTCCTATATCTGAGGTGAGTTTCTTTAATAGCTCAAATATTTCTTCATTTGCTTTTACCATATTTCATCCCCTCTAGTAGTAAACAAATTTGAAAATAAGTATTTTATGACTTAAACTGTATTAAATTTCTTTTTGACTTCTACCTGTTTTCTTTCTAAGCCAATTTATCCTTTTTTGAATAGCTTCGCTTTTGTTTATAATAAAAGCATCTATAAGAGTCGAAAGCTCTAAAGAATATAATTTGTTCTTTCTATACATTTTTGATTCTTCTATAAAATTTTTAAAAGCTTGAATATTATTTTTGTCTTTAAAATTTTTGATTCCTTCAATAAAATTGTTGTATGACTTGAGATGAATTATTTTTCTAGGTAATCCTTTAGTTGTTATATTCAAATCATGTTTAGTATCTGCATCATAAAAAACTTTAGGGTCGTTAGTAAGATGATATGATCCTATAAGTAACGATTCATTTCCTCTAATAAAGTTACTTGGTCTGGAAGCTATAACTGAATAATTGTTGCATATATCAATTATTTTATTAGCATAATTTCTTGGTAATGACATAAATAATGGCGAAACTATGCCAGAATATATTATTGGTGACACTAATAGCTTTGATCTCATTGAGTACTCTATTAAATTATTTAAAGCAATGCTATTAATCCATGGTATATCTTCAGGCATTATTAAATAATATTCTGATTCAATTTTTCCTACAGCTGTAGCAATACCTCTGGCTGAACCTTTACAATTTAAAGATTTATCATCAAAAATGAATTTAACATAGTTTAAGCCTTTTACTTTTTCATATTCAAATTCGTTTGTAATTATAAAAATGCTTTCTGTTATCTTTTTCGATTCATTAATTGGATAGCTAATTATGGGTTTATTATATATATATGTTAGTTTGTCTTCATTGAATCTAGTTGATTTACCTCCAGCTAAAATAACTGCTGCTAAGTTCAATTTGTCCACAATTTATAAGTAAAAAATAGAAAATATAACTTATCTCGTATCGAATAGAAAGGTTGTCAAGAATTAAATGAAAATCTTATTTAAGTATGATGATATTACTTGACAAAAGAATGGCAAGCCTTGCCCTTCAGAACGAGACTGTAACGTTTCTGCGTAACTTTTAAATACTTTTGGTTACTTTTAATTAATGTGGAATACTTAATGGAGAGATACTTAACACCTGGTGAGGTTGCTGAAATATTTGGTATGAGTAGGAGTGGTGTTATAAAGTGGATAAGGGAAGGGAAAATAAAGGCTATTGAAATTAACTGTAGGTGGAGGATTCCTTACAGTGAGGTTGAAAGATTACTGTCTGGTAGTGGAAAGGTAAAGCAAGTAGCAATTTATGTGAGTTTCATCAAATACACAAAAAGACGATTTGGAGAGGCAATTAAACGCATTAAGGGATTGGGTTAGGAAAACTCTCGGAGAAGTGTAATAGAAGTTAAGGACGGTTTTGGGTTGAAAGAGGATAGGAGAGGGTTAAAGAAACTCCTGGAACTGGCTAAGAGGAGGCAGATCGATGTGATAGTAGTAACTTATAAGGACAGGCTAACAGTTTCGGCTTCGAATACCTCGTAGAGTTCAAAGCTTACGGAGTAAACATCATCATATCATTCCAAGATGAGCCAAAGGATTACATGAAGGAGTTGGTAGAGGACTTCGTTGAAATAGTTAAATCATTTGCCTCAAGAATTTACGGACAAGGGTCTCACAAATACGAGAAGGTGGTCAAGTGTGTTGAAGACGCTGAAAAGGACTGGTAAACTGGAGAGCGACCCTGTGAACAAGTGGAAATGCCGCGTTCTTAGGGAGGTTGAAGGATATCAGAAGAAGATTGTTAACGAAATGATTGACATCATACTCTCTGAGGGTTTACCAACTACTAGGAAGAAGTTACACGAGAGGTTTTACAGTCATTATAAGGAGGAGTACCCCTTCCTACCTTCAAGGGTTATTGAAGGCGCTTATGTAGTAGCGAGTAGGATTGTCAAGAGCTTTAGGGAGAGGAAGAGGAAGGGGTTAACGAGAAAGGATAAACCGGAGTACAGAAGGGTTATGATCACTATCCCTAACATGGTTAACTGGAGGTTTAACAAGGTTTCAGTCAGCGTTTTAACTCATAAGGGTTGGGTTGAGATCCCACTTAGGGTAACTAAACAGTTCATCCTGCATGAGGGTTGGAGGGTTTCACAAGAGCTTAAGCTGAGGTTAGTGGGCAGGAAAGTCCTAGTTTGGTTAACATTTGAGAAGGAGGTTGAGGTGGAGACTAAAGACGGTAATTATATTTCTATTGACGTTAATGAGAATAACGTCACTTTAGTAGTCTTCGAGGGTTTCAAGCTCAAGGAGTTGAGGAGATATGAAACTAAGTTAGGTAAGATTGTAGTTAATTACTCCTTGAGGAGGAATGAAATCACCAAGGGTAATTCAACGAAGGACGAACTGGTTAAGAAGGAGTTGAGGAGATTGAGGGAAAGGGAGAGGAAAATTGACGTGTTGAGGAAGAGTGTTAAGGGGATAACAGATTTGGCTAGGAGTTTAAATGCTAAGGTTATTGTAGGTAAGTTTTCCTCAAGAGCTAAGGAGAAGATGGAGAGTAGTAAAGATGCCAAGCTTAGGCATAGGATTCATCAGTGGAGTGTTATTAAGTTCGGTGAAATGCTTAAGGCTCAGCCAATTGAAGTTGAGGAGGTTTCTGAATCATATACTTCCTCTATTAACCCGTTTAATGGGGAGAAGTTGAAGAAGGGTAGGCAAGTTGTTGAGAGGGTTGTCAAGGTTTTCAACCCCTACTTGATGACGGGCTCTGCTCACGAGGGTGGAGGGATTAAAGTATTCAAGGTAAATGCTAGGTATTTGGAGAGTGGTGAAGTTTTGTTGGAAAGGGATTCAATTGCTCCTCTTAACTTGGCAAAAAGGGTGGATGGGAGGGTATTGAAGTTTCCCTCGACTAGCCCCAATGAGTTAAGGGTGACTGTATATGATCCCTTAAGAGGGGTGCCCGTGGCGGAATTAGAAGTGATTAAAGAAGGTAAGTTACGCCACGGGTAAACACTATTCTGGTTTAGCAACTCCCATAGGCAAAGCAGTTTCAAGGGCCTTAATTAAGGTATTCAACGCTTTCATTAAGAGCACTGACGTTAGGGAATATTTAAAGTACATTAAGGGAGATCTAAGATCTCCAGAGGCAATTTTAGCTTTAAGAACCATAAATTTCATTAAGCATTTAAGGAGCTTGTCTCTAGATCCCTCTAACTTGCTCGATTTTAATAAAAAATAAATAAGCTGTGATAAGAATTATTTTATCATTATATTTATAATAATAAATAAAAACTTATCTTAGTAACAACTACTTTTTAATTCTAAAAGTTGATTCAGAATTTGCAGGATCACCCCTGTGAGATCCCATGAGGGTACTGTGAACAGGGGGCCGTGTCATTTTATTTCCATCTAATTTCTTAAAAATGCTTAATAGCTCACTAAACTCTTAAGTTTGGCACTTAAGCTCACACTTTCAATGTTAGTTTTCAGTATGTTCGAAAATAATTCAACTATATTAGATAACTAGTAAGCATTCAATAATACTAGCACCTTATTCCTTTTTATGAAAATTCATCTAGAACCTCGAGTAACTTTATCACGCTTTCTTTAAACCCATTTGTTCTTAACCATCTTTGACACTACACTTAATAATTTACTAACAATTATTATAACGAGTAAATAACCTATAAACCCTGGAGAAAGTAATACTTATTGTGATTTAAGCTTCATATAAAGGTTTCACTTCTAGTATTTTTATTTGGCTTGGGGAGGAACACATTAAAATGAATAATTAATAAAACAATTGCAAATAGAGATCTGTTACTAGGATTCATAATTCCTTTAAATTACTGAATTATTCTATCTAAATAGCAACTTAAAGCTTTTATATCAAGTAAATAATTGGAAAATATGAGAATTATAGCTCTCTCAACTCTAACACTTATGGTAACTCTTACTTATTTGTGCGTGCAATCTTCAATATTGCTGTTAGCTCCCTTTATTTCTCCTTATTTCTTTCCTTCACAATCTACATTAACTTCCTTAACGGTGACATTCACTGGTTACTTCATAGGATTTATTTTAAGGCCCTTTGGGGCAATTCTCTTTGGATCGTTAGCAGATAAGTCTGGTAGAAAAATCGCTTTAACTTATAGTATGATAGGCGTATCTGTAATAGCATTTGCCCTAGGATTAATCCCTACTTACAATTCAATAGGATTTTTAAGCCCAATAACGTTTATATTCCTCCAATTGCTCCTTGGCATATTCTCTGGGGGAACTTCTGCTACTGGAAACACCATGGGGCCTGAAGTTGTTCCAGAAAAGTTAAGAGGTTTAACTAGTGGCCTAGCAGGCAGTAATGGAGGATTTAGCTTCCTTATCTCGACCCTCCTATTCCTGTTATCCTATTCTGCTTTTCCATTATTAGGTTGGAGGGCAGTTTTCATCTTGGAGGGATTTATAGCCTTAGGAATTCTCACATATTTTAGGTTGTCAATTAGTGAATCAGAAATATTCATTATCGTTAAGAGGACAAAAAAGAGGAAATCAAGTTTATTAGATGGAGAAGTGAGGAAAAGGTTCTTTAAAGCACTCTTCTTAACGGTTGGTTGGGCCTCAATATTTTATGGAACTCAGGGGACTATGACAACTTTCCTAAAAGAGATTGAGAGATTACAGCAAACCTCGATAGGAACTATCTTAATATATTCAAGTATATCCCTAATAGTTTCTGCAATAATTGGAGGTTTTTTATCTCAACTATATGGAAGGAAAACAATAGCCCTAATTGGAGGTTTAGTAGTTATTTTAATTAGCCCTTCATACCTATTGATGGTAGACCAAGGTGAGCTCTTCATTTCTCTTTACTCTGTTCTAATAGCTTTTGCAGCCCAATTCGGTCAAGGCATGCTAACAGCTTTCGTTGCTGAGAGCTTTCCAACAGAGATCAGGGGAAGAGGTGTTGGGTTAACTTGGAACATAGGTTATGGAATAGGAAGTTTGACACCACTTATAATAGCTGAGTTTTCCCTATACATAGGTTTACCATTAATCCTATTCCTTTTCACCTTAATTGTAGGTGTTTTGATAGTTATTGCTAGTATAATTGGAGGCGAGACTAAAGGGTTTATTGAGGAGGAAAAGAGGAGAATGAGCTAAAGTTTACCTATAGGTAAACTTTTTGATCGCTCATAAAGTGATATAATTAACTAATCAATGAAACTTATTTCATTACAAAGATTCTAGGAAATGGCATTTTACCTCTCTTCCATGAATGCAAAGAAGTCTTATTTGTTTTACTTATTCGAAAATTTTAAGTTAGGGAACTAGTTACAACTGTAATAAAATATTAGCTTAAAGAAAATAGAACTAATCTCGAATAACATTAACGTTGCATTACCTCCAATATACTTCAAGCTCAGGAAAGTTATAAGGCCTGAAGTTTGCAATAGAATTAAAGCCCTTTGCCCTTCCAGAGGTGGTGACGGTAGTTTAAATGTAAGTTTTTCAGTTAATTCCTCTTAATGACACTAACCACGCTCCTCCCCAGCTTGACAGAGACCTTAATGCGATTAGGGAAGGAGCAACAGTATTCTCTCTACAGGAACCAGGGCTTTGCAATAAAACTTTCTTCATTAATTTCAAATGGGGGCTTCTGAACTACTGCCCGCCAGATACTGGATGTAGTCCAGAACTAAGAGTGGGAAAGATGAGTGCCCTGAAATGGGAAGTCTAACCCTTTAGTTTGGAGAACAAGTCGTAATTAGGACTTTACGAACTTATTTGCCCTAAAGAGATACTAGATTGTGGAACTCTTCAAAGACCCATTGGGTTACAGAAAGTGGTATGAAACTAATAAGGTAATCTATGAGAATGAGAAGAGGGTTATAGAGGAGTTAAGGTTAAGTGATTGCCTAGATATAGGCTCAGGGCCCTCTATATTTCACGAAGTAATAAAAGGGGAACTAATTTCGCTGGATATCTCATTTGACATGCTACTTTTTGCTAAAAGCGAAGAGGACAGAGTTCAAGGCGACGCGTTAAATCTCCCATTCAGGGATAACTCAATTAAATGCTCCTTTATTTCAGTTACTATATGTTTTATCAGCGATGTGAAGAGGCTAATCGAAGAAGTATATAGAGTGACTAGGGAATTCCTCGTCGTGTGTATTGTAGCTAAGGACTCTAGCTGGGGAAAATTTTACGAGGAGCTAGGGAGAAAGGGACACAGGTATTACTCTAAAGCCAACTTCATAACTAAAGCGGAATTAAAGGAGTTATTAATGGGCAAATTCAACATATTAGAAGTTTACTCAACTTTGACTTTTTCACCTTTAGAAGAACCAATCATCGAGAGCCCTAGAAGAGATGAAGAGGGAGCATTTTATTGTATAAAGGCAGAAAAAATTAACAGGAAAAGTTAGATATCCAAGAACTTGGAAGTCTTCAGAAGAACGTTAAATCCGTTTAACTATCATATCGCTTTAATTAGTAAATCAATTTCATCTTCTTCAATACACCTTCATCTCCATACTTAAGTATAGCATAAGAAGCTTCATGCGCTATTACTTCCTCAGTACTGAAGTGATCCATGTATTTCCTTTTTGTCCCTACACTCTAATTTCAATCATCTCACTTCATTCATGATCAAGAAAGCCTTATTCCTAACCAATTACTATCCTTTAAGATAGGTGGGTTATGAAACACCTTCAAGCAAAAGGATTTCATCGCACCATTTGCCCCTACACTTTCATTTCACTCATTTTATTTTCAATCATGATCAAGTGTAGAGACTTAGTCCTTGACCAAATACTCATTCTAATCAAATGTGGGTCATGGGACTCCTTCGAGCTCAACGGCATTTGGCTCACATCCCCTTAATCCCACCTTTTAAGCATAGCCCACATTAACGTGAGAGGTCATCCTTTTCAATAAAAATTTAGCATAAATGAATATAAAGAGATTTTCATTATCATGAAAAGGATTCAGCCCTTTTACTATCCACCCTTTTTAGAAGGGTGTGAAAGTCATCTCCTATTAATAAAAGTTAGCCATAAATATATACAAAAACATTTCCACGCGAAATAGGATTCACTCCTTTTGAGCATTGTTTACATTAGATAAGAGTCATCTCCATTTGGTGTAATGAGAACCAAAAGAATAAAAACATTTCTATAAAGGCGAAAAGGTATCGCATAGAACTCCGTCCGCTTTAATTATTAAAAAATATTTTTAAAAAATTAAATACAATAACGAAATGAAATAAAGGTACTCTCTACTAACCCTTGATAGAAGTAAATGCGATTAGTAAGGGTTAACTACTTTCCTTTTGTTGATTACATTCAGCACCTTTCTTAGAAACCTTTATGCATTCCAATTCTTCTAAAAGCTCATCAACTACTTTCTTTCCTTCCTTAGCCATTTAACCCACCTAATATTTAGTGTTTAAAGAAGGATTTAAGCCTTTCACCAATTCCCCTTACCTTGTGGTAGAGCTTTATAGTAAAGGACAAAGCATGAAGAAGTCTTAATTCATCTAATTTAATAAGCAACTTTGATACTTCGGTTAACTCCTCTGCAGTTAATGAATCAGAAATCTCACTGAACTTTATTAAGGTCTCAACGTAATCTATAGCTAAATATACATGTCTCCTACAAACTGGACACTTAATATATTTAGTTGCTTCACTTAACTCCTCTTTGGCCTTAAATAAGTGCTTAGTTGCCTCTGACTGAACTTCCATAGGTAGAATATTTAATCTGAGATTAAAATTCTTAAGTTATGAACAAGTATCTTGCTTACTCATAAAAGATTAAAGCTCACTCTAAATGGATTCCTTCTAAAAGGTAAGAGGTTTTGAGCTTACAGTAAAGGCTAAGACCTCTTTAAGAGCTATGCTATTAGTAAATGTTTTCTAGAGAAATATATGCCTGCCTTTTACTCTGAGATAATCTATAAAAAGCTTTAGCGATATGGAGAATATAGAAATAATGTTTACATAAAGGAAAGGTGGATGTTTATAGTGGTAATAATGCGGATAAGGGTTAATAGGTTGAATTAAAGATATACTAAAGTTAGAGAAAATATTTAATTTAAAGATCCTTAGAGCAAAGTGATTATTAGAAAACTTATTTCCTCTATGAGTGTTTTTCTCCTCTCAAACTGGAGGATTTAATTGAAGATAAAAGAGGAGACTTTTGTATTAGCGACTTATCAAATTAAGGAACCCTAAATAAGGAAAAGATAATGTCATTTTTACTAGGGATCAAGATACTTGTGATTTCTAAAATTCCTTAATAGGAATTACTTGTTAATGGGGCCGGTGGGATTTGAACCCACGATCACGGGGAATCCTGCCTATTGGGCCCAAGCCCCGCATCCTAACCAAGCTAGACTACGGCCCCACATTTCATTCTTTTACAGGGCTTTTTAAAAATAAGGGTTCCATTTGGTGTGGCTTTAAGAGATGAATAACTTACTTGTACAGTTTAGGTATTTTAGCCTAGACTATGCTTTCTAATGCTCATCACATGGCTGAGGCCTTTCTCATGGAAAGGCTTTCATTTTTTCTTCCTTCTCCTGTAGATGATTTCCAATGAAAGTAACGCTCAAGCGGGTTATAGGTTAAGATGAGCCTATTGGGTTAGAAGAACCTATCTATCCCTACTCCTTAATTTCAAGGATTTAACTTCATTCATAATCTATTAGGGACTTAGCCCTTCAACTATAGACTTTACTCTGAAGGGTGATGGAACTACTTATAGGTTAAGGAATTTCTCTCACATTTTAGCTTCCCATGATTTTAACATTTCTTACATTACAGAATATTGCCTTTATTCAGTGAAATTCTGCAGCAAAACAATGTAAAAGTCTTTCCTGTAAAAAGGGGTTCAGCTCAACTCCATCTGCTTCTTCATCAGAGCTATAGTCCTGTAAACGAAGTGGGAGAACTTCTCGTATGGTGCGGTAAAGAATAGAGGCACAGTGAAACCTAAATGAGTGTCAAGTATAATTGATAAATAAGGAGTTTCCCTGAGCGCTAAAGTCATTAAACCGGTTACCGATATTGCAAAGAGGAGGAAGAGGAAGAAGTAGTCCATTTCTAGCATTTTCCTAGAAACTTGCCTTTTGTCGCTTTTTAACTTCAAGTATATTAGGGCTAAAGAACCAAAGGCCAACATTAACCCTCCTACAGTCCCTGAAACAACTGGAAGTGAATAAATACTAAAGGGAGGACTTACTCCCATAAAGTTTTGCATTATCGAAGCTGATAGAGTTGATATGGTATCTAAAATGAAACCCAAAACAACAAGGAAATGGAAGTAAAGCCTGGAAAACCCTTGATCTTCTTTGGGGTAACTACAACCTACCCCTCCACCTCTAAACCACTCGTGTTTAAAACCCTCTCTTAACGCGTTAATGAGTGCAGAAATCTTAATCCCCTTACCTCCTATGCTCCTCCAATACTTAATAGCTGAGTAAACCCAAGAAGAGGCAACATAAATGGCAAGGAAAAGTCCAATAGGCTCTACAACCCAAAAAGGTATTATATCATAAAATGACCCTGGCCCTACTCTCAAATATATGAATTGCTTAGGTGTCATTAATGCTAGGGAAACAAGGAAAGTCGTTAAAATGCTCAGCAAAACTAATAAGATGTCGAATTTAGACCTCAACTTGACTATTTTCCTAAAGGGATTAAAGGAGTTCTCCTCGTGAATTATCGACCTCACTTCACTTAACGTCTTAGGTATATCTATTGAGAACTCGTGTGGTGGTATGAAGGGACATGCAGAATAACAATCCCTGCAGTCATGACATAAATATGCAAAATAATTTATGTCTTCCTTCTTGAATTCCCTCCTCAACTCCATTGCTTGGAAAACGGCGCAAAAGCCCTCGCAGTACCTGCAAGCATTACATATAGTAAATATTCTCTCAGCCTTTGAGTATATTTCACGAGAACTCAACTGCTCTCTCACCTGCAATAATTCCGAACACAGTACCTATAGTTAACCCAAATCCCCCTAAATAACCTCTTGTCAATATATTCCCGGACATTATTTCGCCGGTAGCGAAAACGTTCTTAAATAAACCCTTCCTCTCTTTGACCCTTGCCTCTTCGTTGACTTCCACACCCATGTAAGTGAAAGTTATCCCAGGCCTCAATGGGTAAACGTAGAAGGGAGGTTTATCTATTGGTAAGGCCCAATGGCTTTTTGGTATTTCCAATCCCTTGGTGGAGCAGTCGTCTAAGTCAAGTGGATTGAAATGGCATTCCCTATTCACCTTCTCATTATACTCCTCTATTGTTTTCCTTAAACTTCCTTTTTCTATATTTAAAACTTCTTCCATTTCGTCCATGTCTTCAACTTTATATGGTTGATAAATAGTTGGAAGGAAAAGATCTTTGGCCTTTGAATCCACTATAGAGTAAACTATTTGGTCTTCCTGCTCTGCAATCAATTTACCCCATATTGCATACCTTTTTGGCCAGATGTCTTCTCCCTCATCATAAAATCTCTTACCCCTTTTATTAACGACTATACTGAAAGGTATTGAATCTACCCTAGTCACTATACCCCCATCGAACTTAGGGGATCTAGCATCAACGGCAATTGCATGGACTCCTTTAGGGTCTCCCGCTGTTAAAGCCCCTTTATTTAGTAGTGCCCTTAATAGAATGCCATCATTGTACTTGGTTCCCCTTATTATGAAGTTCTTAACTGCTTCCCCATAATATTGACCTAACCAAGATGTATTAGCCTCAAAGCCTCCAGAGGAAACGATCAGCGCCTTTCCCCTTATGATTTTACCTTCCTCTGTTACAACCCCAGAAAAGCTATAATCTTCGCTTATTATTAGATCATTAACTGTAGTGTTGTAGAGTACCTTGACCTTGTTTTCCTTAACCCTCTTGTAATATGTGTTAACCAATTGCTTTCCTCCACCTAAGAAAAAGGCATTAGTCCTTGATAGGTGTAGAGTTCCCCTTAAAGGCTTCTGCCACTTAATTCCATTCCTCTCCATGAACTCCTTTATTTCGTAAGACTTCTCAATTACTAACTTAGCTAAGCTCAAGTTAGTTTCCCCCTTTGTCACACTTAAAAGGTCGTTTAGGAACTCTTCCTTTGTATACATTCCAGTAGTTGCATCGTCTTTATCGTGTGCATACCTTATATCTCTAGTATACTTGCTATTTCCTCCCCTTGAAACCTCGTCTCCCCTCTCTATGAGTAAAACCTTTCTGCCAAGTCTTGACGCAACTATTGAGGAACAGAGCCCCGCATTTCCACCCCCAACAACAATTACATCATATTCTTCGCTCAACTTTTCCTAATATCAAAAGCGATTTCAGCTAATAACTTTTCTTGCAATGAAGCTTTTTACTATAATCCAAAAAATAATAACTTGCAATCTTACCAGGTTCTTTCTTGATAGAACCTGATAATACCAGCTTCGCTGAAATGAGAAATGCATAAATTCCCTAAGGGATTTATTTCACCTATGAACCGAAATGTCACAACAATCCCTAATTATAGATTTTATACAATTGAAGATAGCAACGATTTCCCCTATTCAAGGGCTATATTCCTTTCTATCATAGTATTATGGTCATTGCAGTCTTACTACTTTTTTCCTTTAACTCTCAAGTGGAGATAACTGAATTAGTTGAAATGAAATATGTTTGGCTACTTTACTTCCCAGTAATATTGTTCTCAGTATCTGGCTTACTAATTAGCCCTGAAAGTAAATTGGAGAGAGTAGAGCAAAGGGGTTTTTATAAGGTAATATTCCAAATAACTACCAGAGGGTTAAACAAGGAAGCCGTGAAGAGGACCGTTGAAAGCGTCTTGTATTGGGCACCTATATACTTAAAGGACTTCAGAGTATGGGTAGTAAGTGAAGAAGGGGAAAACCTGTGCTTCCTTAAGGATTATGAAGGAGTAGAGGTCATCTACGTGCCTGGAAGTTACAGAACTAAGAACCTAACCAAGTATAAGTCGAGGGCATTGAACTACTCTATGGAGTTGAGGAAGTCTTTAAGGTTGAACAATAAAGCTACTTGGGTTTACTTCATGGATGAAGAGAGCGTAGTTGGGGAGGACACGATACTTGGAATAATAGATTTCATAGAAAATGAGTCTAAAAAGGGAAAACTAATAGGTCAAGGCTTGATTGTTTACGGGAAAGTCTTTGGTTGGTTAAAGGGGAAGCTATACGAGCAAAGCCCTTTTACTATAAGGGACTTGCTTAAACAGAGGAGGAGGTGGTTTTGGGCAGCAATAGACCTCATTAGAACTCCAGGAGTACCTGCTTACGTAAAGGCGGTGAATGCGTATTTATTGATTAGTTGGTTAAGCTCTTTGATAAGTCAAGGTGTGACATACTTTAACCTTGTCTTCCCAACTCCTATTCCAAGCCCCTTTCTCATCCTTCCTCTTTCCCTATCATTAATTACCATGCTTTACCTCTATTGGATAGGATGCGAGTTGAACCTAGGAGGAAGATGCCTGAAGTTAAAGGCAATGAACCTGCTCTTTTTACCTATAATAGGTGTTTTAGAGGGGGCATCATCTTGGTATGGATTAATAACGTACATTAATTCTAAAAGGATAGGTTTTGAGGTAATAAATAAAGACTATATAAGTGGAAAGATAAGTGATAATGGAAGGTGATTTTATTAATATGGAGTAATAAAGAAATAAAACATAAATAATGCAAAAGTAATGCGTGTTTACCCGTGGCGTAACTTCTCTTTACTTTTAATCCCTTCTAATTCCGCCATAGCACCCCTCCTAAGGGATTATACGCATTTACCCTTAAGTTTAATTGCCTCTCCAGATCGTCCTTCCTTGCATTTGATGAAACCCTTGCATAAATTGCTATTTGTTTTATGCTTCTGGAACCGCTTAACAACCTTTCAATCTCATTATAAGGAATCCTCCACCTACAGTTAATTTCAACATCCCTAATCTTCCCTTCCCTAACTTAATAACTCCACTCCCACTCATTCAGAATATTTCCTCAACCTCACTGCGTGTTAAGTACCTCTCCACAATGATTAGAAGTATTTAGAAGTTACGTGTAAATGTTATAGTCTTTAATCGAAATTTTATTTACGCTTATAATAATTAATTACATTAGTCTCATGTATTTATTAAAGACCTATGATCATATTAGATGTTTAGTATAAATCCCTTTTCATGGAAGGGTTTTTGCCTTTCCTTAATTTAACTTTATCTATAGATAGGTTAGAATATATGCAATGCCCATGAAGAAGGGGAACTAAGATGAGGAGCAAAATCGTTCGGCTGTAAGAAGTACTATGTTCTGCTAGGAATAAGTAGAGTTGAGTAATAAATCATGTTTAAGCATGAATGTAGTAAAGTGTTAAAATCAAGGTGTAGAGATAAACATAGCAGTCAGTTATTATTTAATTTTTAAAAATTTTAATATATACAATCTATGTAGAACTCTCTGAACGCTTAACATGAATGATGAGAAGCCATTAACACTCTCATCCAGTGGGGAGAAAGTAGACGTGAAGTTTTGAATTGAAGTAAAATCAGCCAAATAAAATCTTTTTAACCATCATTCCACTCACTTATAACGCCTTCCAGTTTTAATTTATTAATTTCATCCTCTGAATAACCTATGGAGGAGAGAACCTCTTTAGTGTGTTCGCCAAGTCTAGGAGCTCTTCCGTTAATTTTCCTGTTTTCACTTGGAATGAAAGTTATGGGGAATCCGACGTATTTTATCCCCTCCACTTCCCTTACTATACCTTCTCCAAACCTCTTGAATGCTTCATCTAAAGTTAAAATCGGGGCTACTGGTACATCGCTTTTTGACAGGATTTCCTCCCAATAGTCTTTTCCTTCATTAATTAAAATCTCCTGGATAGCGTTGTTAATATATTCCCTATTCTTTACCCTCTCTTCCTTACTATTGAACTTCATTAGATCCTCTCTTCCCAATGCTCTACATAAGTTAGCATATTGCTCCTCAGTGAAAGCGGCAACGAACAAGTAGCCATCCTTTACCTTGAATGCCTGATATGGTACTACATACCTATGGGAGGAACCAGTCCTTTTTGGGATAACATTTAAGTTTAAGTAATAATATGCGTCTTCTAACGTTAAGAAGAACTGAGTCATTAACATTGGTACGTCTATAAATAAGGGACCTCCCTTGTTTACGCCGTAAAGAGTTGCTATTGTTGCCATTAAAGCAGTCGTTATGTCGACAATTGATGTTGCGAATTTAACAGGAGGGCCGTTTTCCTCTCCAGTTAAATCCATTAAACCGCTTAAAGCCATAATAGTTGCGTCGTAAGCTGCTTTATTAGCAAACCTAGAGAAGTTTCCGAAGCCAGTAATAGAACAATACACAATTTTTGGATTGAATTTCCTTACACTTTCATAATCTATCATTAATCTCTTCAGGGCAGAAGGCCTATAATTGGTTATTATGGCTTTTGACTTCTTTATTAAGTTGTAGAATATTTCTCTTCCCTTCTCACTCTTCAAATCTATTACAATGCTCTTCTTGTAACTGTTCGTACTGGCAAAGTAAACGCTTATTCCTTTAATGGATGGCTCAACCTTTCTCCTCTCATCTCCTAAGGGAGGTTCAACCTTTATTACTTCGAAACCCAAGTTACCCAAAATAGTTCCAGCTAATGGGGCTGAAATATTGTTTCCCAACTCAATGATGATATCCATGTTTTATTTTTCATTTCTCAGCCTTTATATTTTCATGTGAGAACGTAATTAGGAATTTTGAAAGAAGACTTAATACTTTTTACTTAAGGATAGTATTACCTTTAATATTAAGCAACCTTCGTTGAATAGTCCCAAACCCGTAGTTTAATTATCTTCAAATGATGAACTATACATCTTTGATATTATATGTGTTGTTTTAGAAAGGGTAAGAACAATAGATAGAGATAATATAAACACGCCAACAAATTACTAAGTAAATTAATAACTTCTCTTCATGAAAGGAGAAATGGAAAGATGCTATGAGAAGAGTGAAGAATTATCGCTATGGGTAGCTAATATTAATTATTAATGATTTATAACATGGCTAATTGGATAAAATTGATTATAAACTTAAACCGGATTAATAACATATTCTAATACTTTTTTAATTTGAATTGATAGGGAGTATAACGCATTTAAACGTTTAAGAGCTTTTCATAAATAATGTTAAATGCGGAGACTTTGAAAATAAAAGAGTCATTGAATTGGGAAGTAGGTATGTAAATAGGAGTGTAAGATCTCTCATTGAAAGGTTTAGTAGACCGTAAGAATACATAGGGGTAGATTAGAAAAGGGTAAAAATAGGTTGACTTAGTTTTGCCTACAGAACATCTAGTGAAAAACTTTGGTTAAAATAGATTTGGCGTGTCATTGTCTCTACAGTGTCTTACGTCCCTCCAGTTTTTAACATGCTCTAATAGATAAACATGAAAGAAGTGCTAGCTCCTAATGAATATATATAACTACACGGCAATTAGGTTTTCCATTCATACATATCCTTTTGATTTTTTGAGGCATGAGATCAAAGATATTTTGAAAATTTTCTTTGATTTCATATTTATAAAATTAAAAAAGATCCAGAGGCCCCTGATGTATTCCTGGAAAGCTAAAAAGCCAAGTACACGGGAACCTAGCTCTTTACCTAATATATCTCTATTCTATGATATTAGGTAGGAGAACTACAGAAATACCGGAATTAACAAATATGCTATACATAAGACATTAAAGGTAAAAGTTCAAACAAGTGAATATACTCGTAATTTATTAAGTTTAGTAAGAGTAATACTAAGAAAAAGTCTTAATTTAAAGGGAAAAATAAATAGTGTAAACCATTTCTAAATGTAAAACAGTATCGTTTTCTTGTGTAAACATACTGAAATAGTCAAGTCAATAATTTATCGAAATATTATAATCAGTTGAAGCCTTCTTTGCACAAATACTTAAATGTGTAACCTTTTAGAAGATATGTGGACGAGTTAAATCTATAAATCTACGTGGTTATATTGAAGGTACTATTAATAGGTGCAACTAAGTTTATAGGAGGAGGGGAAAAGGTATTAGAAATCATCTCTAGGTCACTAGAAAACCATGAAATAGACCTTATAACGGATAAATTTCACTATAATTTGGAGAAATACAACATTAAATTCACTACCCTTTATAGCACTTCTCTAACATTAGAAGAGAAAGGAGTGCTAGGATACTTAAGAAGATTGATGGTTAGAAGGGAAATAAATGAGATTAGTAAAGGAAAAAAATACGATATAATAATTAATAATAACCCAAGAGTTTTCCTTTATAAGGGAGATGTTAATTATCTTCATGGCTTTTCATTCCTTGATAACTACATAGATGAATATGGTAATTTAAAAAGCAAAAAAGTTCCTTTCTTAATGAAAACGTTAAAGATATATGGAATGTATAATAATGCTAACTTCCTAACGCATGGCAATTACACTTTAAACCTAGCGTTTAAGCTTTTCCCAGAAATAGGAGTAAAACCTAGGAGGATAGACAAGATATTATTACCATTAGAAAAAATGGATAAAGTAGATCTAAAAAATAAGGAGAACCTAATACTTACATTCGGGAGAATAAGCGAGGACAAACAACTTACTACTGTAATAGATATAGCCAAAGTAATGAGGAATCATACGTTCATTATTTCTGGATCGGTAAGAAGAAAGGAGGAGAAGGATTTTTTTAATTATTTGAAAAGTATTGCCCCTGACAACGTAAAGATAATTCCAAATCCAACCGAAGAAGAGAAAGAAAATCTTTATAAAAAGGCATGGGTTTACCTCCACACTAAGAGAAAGGAACATTTCGGTTTGACTGTTGTTGAGGCAATTTCGTATGGGAGTGTACCTGTAGTACCAAAAGCTGGAGGACCTTGGATTGATATAGTAGAGGAAGGCAAATATGGTTTTGGATATAACAGCATTGAGGAAGGAGTAGAGGCAGTTAAACAGGCATTAGGTCTACCAAGAGAAGACAGAGAATTCATCCTTGAATCGAGAAATAGGTTTTCCTTCGATAAATTCAAGAGTAATTTTCTGAATTACATTGAAGAAATTAGGCGTTATTAGTTCATTAAAAATATAAAATCTCCTACAAATAATGTTCTTATGGTACTACATATCGCATATCCTATTATATTCTTAGTGATTGTTTTAGGTTTACTAGCTGTCGTAGGAGTATCAAACATTGTTATAGATGTTCCATTAATTCTTTTAGCCTCATATTTTTCTTACTACATAGCTTCCTCTCTGATGAAGATTAGAAGAGTTAAATACTACGAGTTGAAAGGGGAAATTGCTATTGCTTTAGACGATATAAATAAAGGTAAAGTGGGCTTAGTTAAAGTTCATGGTGAGATTTGGAAGGCTAGAGCACTAGAAGATATAAGTAAAGGAAACGATGTGATAATAGAGGGAAGAGAAGGTTTAATACTTGTAATTAAAAAGAGTTTGAACTAATAGTTATTAATATATTCTTTTATATTTTTATATTAAATTTAAATTAATTATAAAGTTATTAAATCTTAACATTCTACTACGATATGAATTTTTGAATTAGTTTATGAAAATATACTAAATTAACAATATCACGTAACGACCTTAGCTCTTCTTTACCTAAACTCTTGCCTATATCATCCTCAATCCTGTAGTTTATTACTGGGCATTCTTTATCCTTAAGTGAGAAGCTTAACCATACGTCCTCATAACCGTTTATGAAGGTATCATCAAAAATGTCCCCTTTTTCAACGAAATTGCTTGAAAAGATACCAAAACTTCCTATATTTTTAAAACATGTCTCATGGATATGATAAAAGCGCCTACGACCCCTATGTATTTCCCCTTTTTTCTGGCAGACGAAGTACTTGATGTTAAATTTCTTCCTTATTTTATGCAGGACTGGAAACACTCCCTTTTTAAAGCGGTAGATCACGTGCCTGTAACGCTCTATTACCCATCTGTATTTTGAAATACATACGTAGAATGAATGATATCTCCCCTCTTGTGTAAATACTACAGGAGAGTTAACCTTTTCCAACTCCTTCTCCAACACGCTTACTTCGTCTATTTTATATTCATCGTCGTTTGAAAGGACAATCCATTGAGGGTCTAATGTCAATGCCTCCTCCATTCCCCTATTAACGCTGTAGGCGTAATTGAAATAAGGTCCTGAGCTCTCAACGAAGATTATGTGTAAACCCTTGAATATGTCTTTAATGTTTTTAGCCAGTTCCCCCTCGTGATCCTTTGTAGGTACTACAACCACTATTTTCCTCTTTCCTTGAACGTGGAAGAACTTGGGCTCTGCCTTTGGCCTCTCCCTCATCCACTTTATTAATTCCTCTGCAGTGGAAAAGTGGGAGTAGAATTCGTATAAGTCCTCTAGTTTATTACTAGTGAACAACTTATTTAACTCGTCCACATATCTTCTAAAAGGTTTACACTTTTTAACCTTTAGGATTTATACGACTACCGTGCTTAGGAAAGTCAAAGCCGTTTACAGGTTGAGGAAAGTAGTCAATAACCCTTTTCACATTATATTCCAGTTAGCAACTAAAAAGGAGCAAATCCGTGTGAAAAGTAAGAACGGTGTTTCAGTGAAATTACCTAGGGAGGTGGTAAGGGGCATAATAAGGGTAGGTTCCCTTTATGACACTCAATTTATAGTCAAAGAAGGAGAGTGCTTCCTCTTAGTTAACGGGTTTTCCATACCTATCCACATCGTAGAAAGTGCAGTCCAAGTAGTGACGAAGGTCTCTGAGTTCCTCCCCCTCCTCGAAAAGGGCTGGAGGTTAACACCTGAAGTCCTAGAGAGCCCAGAAGGGATTAGATTCTTTCTGCCTTTACCCCCTTCTGTAATTTGGGAGACTTTTGTGTTGAAATTATATGATATAAATGTTGAGGGGAGAGAAGTAGTAGATGTAGGAGCAAACATAGGGGATACAGCTGTGTTTTTCTCCCGTGTTAAGAAAGCTTCCAAAGTTATAGCCATAGAACCACTCCCATATGTTTTTTCTCTTGCACAAAAAAATATAAAAGCAAATAACATAAACAACGTCCTGTTGCTGAATGCTTCCTTAGGTTCTAAAAGAGGAAAAATAACAATAGAGGAGCCCCATGTAAAAGAATCTCCAGGTTTTTCTGTTTCCGTTTTGGGGAAGGGAGATAAAAGAGTGGAACAGATAACCTTAACTGATGTGCTCTCCTTACTTAAAGACCCATATTTACTTAAACTCGACTGCGAAGGCTGTGAATACGATATAATACTAAACGATTATGAGAACGTCAGAAAATTTGAAAAAGTAATATTTGAATATCATGAAGGCGTGACTGGTTTACCTTACACAGTACTCCTCAAAAAAATGAGGGATTTCACCTGTAAAGCCGGGGAAATGGAGTATGCGCCAAAAGGGATAGGGATTTTTTATTGTGAAAAAATAAGGTAAAAATTTTAGAATAATATTTCTTAGGGGGATTACTTACATTCCTCTTTCTAACCTTCAGGAAATAGCATTTCACTTCTTCTCCCTTCTGGAGAGGTGACTATACTAAGGTTCTAAACACTTAATATTTCTGGATTAAAGGTTGAAGATATGAAAGGAGTTCTCCTTCATGGAGGTGCAGGCACTAGGTTAAGGCCTTTAACTTTTACAGGACCTAAGCAATTAATTCCCATAGCCAACAAACCAGTTTCCCAATACGCTGTGGAGGATATGAGAGATGCTGGGATAAATGAAATAGCTATAATACTTGGGGAAACTTATCCAGAACTCGTTATTAACCACTATAAGGACGGCTCTTCGTTAGGGGTAAAGATTACATATATAACCCAGGGGAAACCACTTGGGATAGCACATGCAGTTTCATTAACTAAGGAATTTGTAAACGGTGAAAAATTCGTAGTCTACTTAGGAGATAATGTTTTACAGGAGGGGATAAAGAATTACGCTAAGAGCTTTCAGGAAAGCGATCTAGATGCATTAATACTCCTTAAGGAAGTTGAAGATCCTTCTAGGTTTGGCGTTGCAGAGGTTAAGGAAAATAAAATAATAAGGGTAGTTGAGAAACCAAAGCAATACATAAGCAACTTGGCTTTAGTAGGCGTTTACTTCTTTACGTCATCGATTTTCGATGCAATCTCGGAAATAAAGCCAAGCGCAAGGGGGGAACTAGAGATCACAGATGCGATCCAAAAGCTAATAGATAAAGGAAGGAAAGTTGGATATGAGGTTATAGAAGGATGGTGGATAGATACTGGGAAAAAAGACGATGTTTTAACAGCTAATGCATTAATCTTAGATCAGAGGTTGAGGGGAGAAGTACAAGGGAAATTAATAAACTCTAAGGTAGAGGGTAGGGTGAAAATAGGTAAGGGGAGTATTATAGAGAACTCACTAATAAGAGGACCAGTTGCTATAGGGGAAGACGTGATTATAGAGAACTCTTTCATAGGACCTTATACGAGTATTGGGAATGGGGTTAGGATAGCTAACAGTAACTTAGAATACTGCATTGTATTGGAAAAGGCATCAATTAAAGATATAGAGAGGCTAGAGGATAGCCTAATAGGCAAAAACGCAATCGTCAGGAAAGCTAGCAAGAGAATTTTAAGGCTTCACGTGGGGGATTACTCTGAAGTCGAGGTTTAAATCCCATTTCTTCATCTATGTTTCACCGTTTTCAAGCCCAACGTCCTCAAAGACCTAGGGAACCTTTAAAGAATTAAGTAGGGTAATTAATCCTTGTCCCTGAAGACAGTGTTTTCGATATTTATAAATAAGATTTATAATCATTTATCTAAAAACATACTGTGAGGGTTTTAGTAACAGGTAGTAGCAGTTTGCCTGGTTTCAGGATTTGGAAAATATTTGAGGAAAAGGGAGGAGAAGTTTTACCGTTGTGCTTTGAACACAGGATTAAAAATTGCATTAGTCTAGACATTACATCTTCCTTATCCCCCTCAATTATAAACTTTAAACCTGAAGTAATAATTCATACAGCAGCTTATGGAGACGTTGATGGATGTGAAGTGAACAAGGAGAGGGCATACAGAGTTAATGTATTAGGCACCTTAAACGTATTTAAACTGGCAAGAGAGGCTTCAAGTTTCCTCATTTACCTCTCGACAGACTACGTTTTTGATGGGGAGAGGGGCGATTATAAGGAATATGATATTCCTAATCCAGTAAATTATTATGGCTTAACAAAATTACTTGGTGAGGCTATTGTTAGTTCGGGCGAGGGCGCAATAGTGAGGGCCAGTTCTATTTACGGATTTGGACCTGGAAGGAGTAATTTTGCAAAATTCCTTTTTGAAAGACTTTCCAAGGGGGAAAAGGTAAAGGCTTTAGTAGATCAATTCACTACACCTACTCAAGCCTCTCTTCTTGCTGAGGCGATTTATGAAATAGCCAAGAGAGGGATCAAGGGTGTTCATCATGTAGTTGGGGAAAAGATGAGCAGGTTTGAATTTGCAATAACGTTAGCTAAGGCACTATCATTAAATGAAGATCTAATAGATAGAGCAAAAATGGAGGAATTCAATTGGAAAGCTAAGAGACCAAGAGATTCAAGTTTATCATGTAGTTTCACTATGGAAAGACTTTCCACAGACTTTCATAGTAAGGAAAGAGCTATGGAAGCACTTAAAAAGGAGTTATTGAAAGAATATACGTGAGGGTTTTAGTAACAGGCGGAGCTGGTTATATAGGTTCTGTATTGGTTAGATATCTGCTAGAAAAGGGATATAGTGTCAATATATTAGACAGGATGTTCTTCGGGAATGAATCTGTTAAGGACATTGAAGATCAAGTGAGAGTTATCAAGCAAGATATAAGGTGGTTTAATCCAGAAATCCTTGGTGAAGTGGATGCAGTAATAGATTTAGCCTCTCTTTCAAATGACCCTTCTGGGGAATTAGATCCTGAAAAAACATTAGAGATAAACTATAAGGGAAGGGTTAGGGTTGCCAATCTTGCAAAGAAAAAGGGAGTAAAAAGATATGTTATTTCAAGTAGTTGCAGTGTTTACGGTTTTCAAAACGTAGTGGTTAATGAGGAGTCCCAGGTCAATCCATTGACCACATATGCAAGGGCAAACTATATGGCGGAAACCGAAAATCTGAAGCTGGCTTCGAAAGAATTCATAGTGACTTCATTGAGATTGGCCACTGTTTATGGTCTAAGTCATAGGAAGAGGTTTGACCTTGCTATAAACGGTATGGTAAGATCCCTGTACAAAACTGGAAAAATCATGATAATGAGAGATGGAAACCAGTGGAGGCCGTTTGTTCATGTGAAGGACATTGCTAGGGCCTTTTTAATGGTTTTAGAAGCTGAAGAAAACATGGTTAATGGCGAGGTCTTTAATGTAGGTAGTAATATGCAAAACGTAACAATTTTTAATGCTGCTCAAGCAGTAGCTAGGGCTATAGGTAAAGAATTCAGATATGAGTGGTACGGTGATCCTGATAATAGAAGTTATAAGGTAGATTTTACCAAAATTAGTAAGAAACTTAACTTTACTACTTTATATGATATAGATTATGGAAGTAGGGAAATATGGAAAGCCCTCTCTGAGGGGGTTGTAAACCCCGACGATCCCAAAACAATAACTGTGAAATGGTATAAGCAATTAATTGAGATGAGGGAAATACTAAAAAACATTGAGATAGACGGAGTTTTACTTTAATTGCCTATGGTTAGTTTATTAATAAATTTAATAATATATTAAATCTTTATATCCCTTAATCTAGGATGGCCTTTATCCTTTTTGGAAACTATTGGATCCTTCAAGGGCCAAGGTATTGATAAGTCAGGGTCATTCCAGGCTATTCCTCTATCGTGTTGGGGTGAATATTCCTCTGTGACTAAATAAATTACGTGAGAGTCTTCAAGTGCCTGAAAGCCGTGTGCAAATTCCGGAGGGATCCAGAACAATCTACCTGGCGTTATTTCCCTTGCAACCCATTTCCCGAATGTATTTAACCCGCTTCTTATATCAACTGCCACATCAAATATCTTACCCTCTAGAACAGTTACTAATTTTCCCTGCGCCTTGGGTTTTTCCTGATAGTGCAAACCCCTTATTACGCCTTTACGGGAAAAAGAGTGATTTAATTGAACGAACTTAAAGTTTATTCCAGCTTTTTCAAACTCACTTTGTTTAAATAGTTCTTCAAAGAAACCCCTCTCATCTGGGAACTTCTCAGCCTCGATTAGTATTATATCTGGAATCTCCGTTTTAAAGAACTTGAAAGGCACATCATAACTTCTTTGCATAGATTAAAATTTTTACGAAAGATCACAAATCCTCTTCCTACAGGTAAACTACTCCCCCTAAACGGTAAATTAAAAATTATTCTTTTAAAATATAGGAATCAAATTATCGTAATATCTCTTTATTAATTCAAACACAAAAAAGATACTTATTATGGTAAACTCATATTACCAATTAGATGAGAGAGGTAATGTGAGTTACCTGTGGTAAAAATATAGCAAGCGTAGTTAAAGAAGTTATATTACTCATGGACTTCAAGAAGAGGAGAGGAAATAAGTAAAACACTAATATTCCCAGCTTTAAGGAACTAATTAGGTTGAAAACGTGTCCAAGAACTTCATCTAGGACAATGTGTAAAGTTAAGCTAAGATATTGAAGTAGAGGAAATAGCTCAAAAGTTGCTGTAAAGCGTCAAGAGGAGGATCAAGTAAATTGAAATTGCTAACTGTGAACGCTTCAACAGCTTGGACTAAGATCAAGTATTGTGGACTGAATCCTTTTTCCCGTTACCTTAATTCTCATGATGATAAATGCCATTCGGCAAGGCAAGAAGGTGCATGAGGGAATGCCTTTCGCTTGAGTTTCATGATCCATATGAGGATAAATGTGCGGCCGATGTTTAATTCCCTAATACATCATGAATGAGAATAATAAAAATAGTAAATGAGAATGAAGAGATAAACGGAATCTCAGCTATTCCTTAGCGTTTACCCTTCATGAATGTTCTTTCTGCCTATTTCAGTTAATACTAAGTCTGTTGTTATTACTTCACTTGCAGGGGAAAGGAGTTCTGCAAAATTTTCCTTTATCACTCTCTAAGAAGACATCTATCTATACATAATTATCATTGTGATCCTCAATTCTATCATCCTTGGTAAACAGAGTTATCCTTCCCTTATCTAGGCCAAACGCACTCCTCAGCTTCTTCTCTTTGTATAATTTTATTAAACATAAAACAGTCTCGTCTATTAATGGGAAATTATTCTCCTCCTTAAGCTTCTTTAACATTTCAAGAATAGTTTCACTCACCCTTTATTGTATTATTGCCTTCCATGTGTATGCTTTCTACTTTAAAAATTAAACTAACGTCTAATGATTGTGTTCTTGGTATTGTATTACCTACTCCTCCTCTCCATAGTGTTACTACAAATCAATCGTGATGTTTAGCCTAAATTGACATATTTCTTTTGCCTAAAATGGATTATTTCTCATTCTAAGCACTTTCTTTACGTGAAGGTCAGCCCTATACTTATAGTAAGACATTACGAGAAAGATAGGATAGTAAAGTCTAGAAGTCCTCCCTTCAGGACAGGATGATAACCTGCTTCATGAGTACGTCTGGAATGATTAGAAGAGTGTTTTAATCAGTAAGGTTATTGTACTATGTCTTTAAATTCAAGTTTCATTCTGAGTAAAGACATTCTCACTATCAAAACCTGTTTGTATAAAAGGTTCCAATCATGTTATTAGATTAATATCTAGAATTTATAATTAAGATCAGATATTATCTTCTATGAACTTTAGGACATACCTTTACGGAATCCTCAGCTCTGATCCGTCTGGTATTATTCAGTAGTTTAGAATAGTATTACAAAATGGGGTTAATGAAAAGGGTGTTAGGGGGTAGGACTTTCATAGGGTTTCATAATATTAACTCTTGTCCTCACACTCTTTCCCTCTCCCCGCATAGTGTTAATGAATAACTACCAACTACTAGATGGAGAATCTCATTGAATCCTTCCTTTACCTAACATTACTGGTCTAGTTCTTACAGAGTTCTTCTTTACATGATAATATTAGTAACAAAGCTTATATATGGCATCAAAGGTAGGAAATGTTAGTTGGCTACTACGTAGGAACGAGATAAAACTATAGAAGTGAGGTTGTTTATTCGTTTCCAATGATTATATATATAATATAATGTGTTTGTAAGAGGGGAAAAAGATCCAACTGAAATTATGTGAAGATTACAAAAGGAGAACTCCGAGAGAGTTAGTTCAACTAATCCTAATCATTATCCTTCCTTCCCTTTCCTTCAAGACATTAATTATTGCCTCTTTTCCCTCATCCAAGCCATATGTTCTCCAAACCTTAACCTTACAGTCTTTACATAACTCTACTAATTCCCTCAATTCTTTCCTAGTCCCACCTGTAGTCCCCACAAGTCTTTGATGTCTTCCGTAAAGAGATGATATATTGACTTTCACTTCTCCGCCAGTTAAACCTCCAAAAGTTATTAATCTCCCATAAACTCCTAAGACTTTAACACTCAAGTCCCACACTGCACTGCCAACAGAGTTTATTACCACATCTGCCATCCTTTCTTGAGTTAACTCCTTTATTTTCTCTTCTGCCTCCTCATAATTTACAACATAGTCAGCAAATTCCCTTATCCACTTCTTTCTACTCACTGCTATAACTCTAGCCCCCATCTTCTTTGCTATTTGAAGCGCAAATTGACCAGTATTACCTGAGGCACCGAATACAACTACTATCTCTAAAGGTCTTAGTCCAGCTTCCCTCAGTGCATGATAAGATGTTAAGGCAGATACTGGTAAACTAGAAGCCAGTTCATCTGGGATCCCTTCTACCTTTATAACATTCCTCTCAGGAACTGAAAAGTACTCTGAAAAACCACCATTGGTTATGACACTTATTATTCCACCATTCCTGCATAACATTTCCTTGCCTTCCAAACATAAGTCGCAAACCTCATCAAATATCCTATTGTATACTATAACCTTATCCCCTACCTTTACGTTTTTCACGTGATCCCCTACCTTCTCTACTTCACCATAGATCTCTGCCCCTGGAATATGAGGGAGGGGTTTTACTTGCAATGACTGCACTACAAAATAATCAATTGGATTAACACCACCCATTTTAACCCTTATTAAAACGTCGTGAGCACCTATTTCAGGTGCCTTAACTTCCTGCACTTTTAGATTTTCTATACCACTCCTCTCAAAAACTAATGCCTTCATATTTAATTTATTAGCATAATAATATAAATACATTAACTTACCGACTGGAAAGTGACCGACTATTAAAGGATAGAATAAATGAAAGTTCTTAATCAATGATGAGACTTTTTGTAAAGGTAATTAAATGTGTAGAGACTCCATTTACTTCTTTTTAATTCATTATTAAGGGTTAAGAAGTATGAAGATTTATGAAAAGGTAAAAGTTTTTATAGTAGAATAAATTCTATTTTCTGCTAAAATTAAGCTCTAGCCAATGAGGTAGATCAACAATTACCTTTGCAATATTCCTTCGCCGTTGTTAACAGTTTCAGATAAGTCGTGAAGTTTATACACTTTGAATTCAATAGTAATTATAATGTTAAAACCTAAGGAAGTATGCCAACGCTTAGGAATATCTTACCGTATACTACAAGAGTATGTTAAGGATAGATTACATTAAACCAATAATCCTAGAAAGTGGAAAATTGAGGTTTAAAGAAGACGTTGAGGAATTAATGGGGATAGTAAAGAGAAGGAAGATTTTATATGCTAGGGCATCATCAAACACTCAAGAGGATGACCTATTAAACCAAGCGAAATACTTGGAAGAGCAAGTCAAGGATTGTGATCAAGTAATTACGGATGTAGGTTCTGATTTAAATGTGAAGTGGAAGGGTTCCTCAAGTTATTGAGGATGATACTAAACAACGATGTATCAAAAGCAGTCATACCACAGACAGATTGGTTAGGTTTGGTTTTGTAACCCTTGAAGAAGTTTATAAAGCACGTAATTGTGAGATAATAGTGTTAAACAAGGAGGATAAAACGCAAGAGCAAGAACTTATCGAGGACTTAATATCAATATTAGTATCGTTTAGAGGTAAATTGTACGGGATGAGAAATCATAAATATGAAAAGGTAAAGAAGCGTGTTGAAGAAATTAAGGCTTAAAACCTTTCAACGAGGGAAAGAGTACGTTTACCTAACGTACTCAATTAAAAACGACTACTAGAGAACTACAGAAATCTTCTACAGAAAGCTTTGGACAGGTTGTGGAAGAGAATAAAGGTAAAGAGGAAGTTATGTGAAGAAGGGTAAGAAAGTGGTAACCAAGTTTAAAATAACCCTCTTAAGAAAAAATGTATAAAGTGTTGAGGGATGAGTTAGAGAAAATCAACGTTTTAGCTTCCATTACGTTGATAAGGCTATTAATGACGCTTACTAAAGAGGAGTTGGAAGAGGAGAAGGGTAAAGCTTCATTGAGAAAGCCCAAGTTAAAGATGGTTATGTTAGGGTTAAATCAACGTTAAGTAAAGTCGAAGGTGAGACTGTTAGGGTAATTATTAAGCCCTTCCAGTATCTGATATTCTCATGGTTACATACTTGATTCTCTAGAAGAGTTAAAGGACTTGAACTGGGAGAGCCGATAATCAGGGAGGACCAGGTTTACTTACCATTCCGTCATAAGTTACCTTGATCAACTCCGCTCAATTTCCTGGCAATTGATATTAATCTCTATGGTTTGGACGCTTATGATGGTGGGAAGTTTATCACGTTCTCTCTAAAGGAGTTGTACAGTTTAAAGTTAGGAATGGAGTTGAAGAGAGCTAAAGTACAATCCTTTGCTTCTAAACATGGGAGGAAAGGTAAAGAATTAATGAGGAAATACTCTCATCGTAAGAGGAACCGTGTTAGGGATTACGTCCACAAATTTGTAAACCGTTTATTGGAGATGTAT
>Ga0081474_141752_pt1 | contig 32599 bp, 35 predicted proteins | sample OneHunmetagenome_2_FD_70978 | JGI IMG/M metagenome (GOLD analysis project Ga0081474, IMG submission 70978) | Ferrous microbial mat communities from One Hundred Spring Plain, Yellowstone National Park, USA v2 (version 2) | ecosystem: Environmental > Aquatic > Non-marine Saline and Alkaline >... | reverse complement strand
CCATGAAGAAACCAAACATAATAATACTAATCATCGACACACTAAGGGAGGACTACTCAAGCGGGTTAGAGACGCTTAGGGAGCTCGGCTTCGTCAAGTATGAGAACGCCATAGCACCAGCACCATGGACACTACCAAGCCACGCAAGCCTAATCACCGGCATGTACCCAAGCCAACACGAAATACATGAATCAAGGGGCGCAAGGACAAACGAGGAGCTCGCAAACATAGCCAAGGTCAGAATGAGGCAGTTAAACTACGGAATAATTGGCGAGTTGGAAGATGAGGGTTACGAGACGATCATAATAACGGCGAACCCATACATAACGGAGACATTCGGGTTTAGGGCAGGTGAGGTCATCCTCGTACCAGGGAGATTCTACTCACCAGACCACCTAAGACTCTACAGGCTATGGGTCGAGAGGTATGGTAGGGATAGGATTACGATGTTCAGAGACCTCGTAAGAAGAGGTAGATACATAGACGCAGCAAAGGGCATCACCTACAGCCTAGCCAACCTCATGGAAGTGGCACTACACAGGCTTGGAATCCACGACCTAACCATGGAGAAGGGCTCAGGAACAATAATGAAGATACTCAGGCAGAAACGACTCAACCAACCATTCCTACTACTCATAAACATGATGGAGGCCCACAGCCCATACCTACACAACGACCTCGACGATATAGCCTACAACCAAGCCATCACCAAGTGGATTCTTAACGACGGAACTGACGACCCAATAATCGAGGAACTAAGAAGAAGCTACCCAAGGCATGCAGCCTACGCTACCAAGAGAGCCATTGAAGTAATTAGGGTACTCAAGCCATACCTAGACGACGCACTCGTAATAATAACCTCAGACCACGGAGAACTACTAGGCGATGGGGGATTAGGCCACGGATACTTCCTAAAGGACGGACTACTCAAGGTACCACTATGGATCAAATGGCCCAGATGGGCCAAGGCACCAAGGCAGATAGGGCCATTCATAAGCCTAGCACAGGTACCATCAATAATAAGGGCAACAATCAACAACGAGAAACCCAAAATAGGCGCAAACACAGCACTCGCCGAAAGCTTCGGATCAACACTACCAAGCGCATTCAGCAAACGATACAGTGAACTACCAAGTGAGGTACTAACCAGGGTATTCACACACAGAGTAAGGATCTACACAAAGCACGGCACAGCAACATACAACACAGACCTAGACCAACTCGAGGAAGTAAACGGTGACGAAAACGAACTAAGAAAAATCACGAAAGACGTAACAAACGCACTACAACACTAGGAACAACACCTCTCACCCAGCACACGAGCTACAGCACCAGGTAATAACCACCTAGGGTATGGGGGTAATGCTACCAGGGCTTTTGCCAGTGCTAAGAGGTGCCTAGCAGGGAGGAATGGGTTTATTATGGGGCTTATAGAACAAGCCCCTAAGCCCGTCCTGGTTCTAACCAGTCTCGTGAAGCATGCTAAGGCGTTGCACGAGATGGCACGTGCCAAGTGGGATGAGGTGGCGTTGGTTACGGGCGTGGTTAAGGGTGGCGAGCGTGAGACTATATTTAAACGCGGTTAGGGATGGTAACGCGGAAGTGTTAGTGGCTACAACACCGGCTGATGAGGGTTTAGACCCACCACCCTAGGTCTCTAATTGTGGCGTTGAGTGGTAAGAGCAGGACCAGGACGCTTCAGAGGATTGGTGGGTTGGTGAGACCGTATCCAGGTAAGGATGTGGCAATTGCCTTTGATATCTGGGATAGTGCCGAGTTCCTCTATAAGCAGGCGAGCCAGGAAGAAGCTGCATGAAAACGAGCCCTACTGAAGAATAGAGGTTGTGGAAATGAGGCGAAAGCACCAGCTTGGTGCTCACTCAGCAAATGAGTAGTCTCAGTGAGGGCACTCAGTGAGTACTCCAAAACACCACAACACGTGATACACAAGACGAATCATGGTTTTGGGACCATGTTAAAGTAACCAGAAACGCAATGAATGCTAATTATTTCTTAATGCAGTGCATGATCCCGAGGTCCTTATTACCCTTTATATTGCAACTGTAGTCTCTGCTCAGCACATTCAGTAATTCATCCACTGGCTTATTAACGGTGTATGAGTGATACTCGAAGATTAATTCCTTGAATAATTTGACGTGTTCGTAATCATTTAGTATTATGTCGTATTCGCAGCCCTCGCAGTCCATCTTGAGAACGGCGTCATTGAGGCCAATACTGAACCTATCCATCAACTCACCAAGTGTTACTGCTGGGACGGCGTTGGGGCAATCCAGCCGTCTACTTCGCCCTGAGGGGTGCTAGGAGGGTTATAGCGATTGAGCCCCACCCTGGTGCTTATACTGAAATGCTTGATAATATTAAAATAAACAACCTGGAGGGTGTGATTGTCCCGGTTAATGCTGGCTTGGCCAGTAGGCCTGGTAAGATATGTATTGGGAATATCGGTGTTGAAGCTACTGGCGGCATATACCATGGGCCTGGTGATTGCCCCAACGCCGTCCCAGCGGTAACGCTCGGAGAATTAATCAATAGGTTCAATATTAACCCTAGCGATGCGGTGCTTAAGATGGATTGTGAAGGTTGCGAGCATGATGTAATCCTCAATGATTACGAGCACGTTAGGTTATTCAAGGAGTTAATCCTCGAGTACCACTCAAATGCAAATAAATTGCTTAAGGTGCTAAGCAAGGACTATAGATGCGATGTGAGGGGTATCAAGATCCTCGGAATTATGCACTGCATCAGGAAGTAAGCTAATGCCTACAGTGTTTCCATATGTTAAGCGCCACTGGTTGTCTAGTCGCTGAGGTAATGAGAAAATGCGCCGGTGGTACTTGGTTGAGGTATACGTTGGAGTTTTGTTATTAGGTTTGGGTCTCATGGTTCAATGTTGGGTAATGCCTAGTCCTTGCTGCTCCATATGAAGTAAAACTTTTGCATATCCCTTATGTACCGCCTAATTGAGGGGATTGGTGCATGCTTAAGTATTGTGTTCGGTGATTTTAGGAAAATGAGTGACCTAGTGAGGTGATAAAATACACCAACATTAACATTAACTAAATGTGTATTTGCATTGTTCTAAAACCTTAAGTGCGTATATTGCGTCGTCTAAGCTTGGTTTGATGGTTCCCTTGAACCTAAGCCCTGACTTGGTGATCATCGGTATGAAGTCCTCAGGACTTGAACCCTCACTATTTTCAACAAGAACAACATAAGGAGTGCCTTGGGAGGGGCTTGTTTTGAGGCATTAATAAGGCCGATAAGGAGGGCGGAAATTCCAATAGGGGCGAGGCTATATGATTGCTATTGAGGACTTAATGCGGGGCAGTTTCGGTTTTCGTGATTGTTCGTAAGGTTTATTGCCGTTGGTGGTGAGGCGGTGGGTTTAAAGCCCAATCCCAACTTTCTTGGAGGGGATAAACCCGATGAGCTTGGCGAGGGGAGTCAGGAATGAACCCTAGGCGACTAGCGGGGACCGCTCCCGCAGCCGGGGACGGTCCACGGAGAAGCCGCCGAGAAGGAGACGGCGGAACGCGAAACCACCGAAGGTAAAGGAACATAAACCACCGTCTCCGGAGACGGTCTCTGTCCCTGGCTTCTTCATAAGTGTTGGTGGTGTTCTTGAGGTTGGTGGTAAGTTTGTAAATGGCAGCGTCAAGCCTAGGGAGTACGTAGGTATTGGTGTTGACCTGATGGGCACGTTAATGTTGTATTGCCGGTGGGGTTTGTTGGTTGTTTTGGTTCTGGGTCTTCATGTTGTGGTGTCTATGGAGATTGTCGAGCATGTTCTCGATTGGGGGCTCGTTATTAATGGCATGATTGTTGTGTCTGAGCGTGGTGGTCTCCTCTATTAATCAAGTATTTAAAAGGGAAATCAGGAGATTTGACTCGGGGTATGTCTCAGCAGCCTTAGCAACAGTCTCCAGTGGCTCCAGCAAAGCAATAGTACGTGTTAAATTATGGGGAATTGAGTTTTATCTTTAACGCCTTAGTTCATTAGGCTTGGGAGGGATTTCCGAAGCTTTTGGTGGTGTCTTAATTACATAGTTGGCGTGCTTGGGTGTTGAAGTTCTTGCCGAGCCTGTTGGTTACTGTCCTGACTAGGTAAAGTACGAGTGTGCTGTCCTTGCCGCCGCTCCAGACAACGGGTGGTTTCTTGAATGTCTCCAGGGCTGCCTCGACAACAGTCTCGGCAACCTTAACCTTAAAGCCCAGTGGCATTAGGTCAACCCTACGCCTAGGCATAGCCCTCTCCAGTAGTGCGTTTACGTAATCCTCAGGGCTCAACCCAAGGGAATCAGCCAACTCCAAAACCCTATTGGCAATGGAACCGCTGAGACATAGTGAATTAGACATTGGGTAGTGAGGTTGCATTTAACATTATTAAGCATTATGGAGTAGGGGGCGGGCTTGGGTCATGGGTATGGTGTTTCCTACTGCCTTTGTGTGGTTGCTTGTTTGATCAGTGTTTCGTATATTTTTCCTAGTAGGTCGTATAGTGTGTCGATTCTTTTGTTGGTCTCGTCAATCCTCTTGTTTGTTTCCTCTATCCTCTTGTTTAATGTCTCGTAGTTCTTACCCGTTAATTCGTAGAGTGCGTCGATCCTCTTGCTTAATGAGTCGTTTATCGCATCAATCCTCTTGTTCGTCTCGTCAATCTTCCTACTTAATGCCTCATAATTCTTGCCCATTAAATCATAGATCTTGCCCACTAAATCATAGAGTGCGTCGATCCTCTTGCTTAATGAGTCATTTATTGCATCTATCCTCTTATTCGTCTCGGTTACATCCTTCCTAATCTCCTGAAACAAACCGAGCATTAGCACGACCAAGTCCTCAGTAGACAGCTTCTTACCCTCACCAACCTTCTTCAAAACAGCCTCTAAGGCCTTATCAATGGCAGAAGCCACTATCGACTCGACCATCAAGACAAAACCAACCCAAGCATTAATAAGGCTTTAGGCCACGCCCCACAAACACAAAACCACACAAATCAACGCCCTGAAATGAGGGGTCCTGTACATTAAACACTAGACAGGGTATCAAAAGCTTTGTGCCCCCTTTACTGAACATCATCGCTGGTGGTCGTAATCACCGAGAATACCAGCTACTAGGACATGAGGAATAAGGTTAGGTATTCTATTATGGTCTCGAAGCTTTAATCCACGTCTCTAAATACCTTAAATTTAAAATAATACATTGAGTGAGGCATATTCGCAATCAATTATTCACCCCGACGTTGCTTCAGTAACCTCCCAATCAATTCCACGTACTCCCTAGCCCTATCCATTAATGGCCTATGCTCCTCTTCCTCGTAGGTTAGCCCGTAGAAGCAACCTCCATGTAACCTATCCCTCACGTCAATATAATACGAAGCCCATCTGGATGCCTCTTCCTCATTAAGCCCTGCCTTGATAAGGGCGTTCTTAACGAATGCTCTCCAGGAGACACCCTTTGGTGGCGCAGTCTCATTTAGAACGGTCATTGTTAGTGCCATTGTTGCGTGCTTCACCGCAGCCCACGTCTTCTCGGCAGCATCATACGGGTCCCCACGCTCTAGTAGCTTACGCGCCTCCTCCAGGTAATACCTAGCACTCTTCAAATGCTCACTATAATCCACAGAAACCACATAATTAACGCACCTTAAAACCTTATTGTTGTTTGCCTATTGCCCTGTTTGATGGCGATGTTTATAAGTGATGCCTTGGTTGCCTTAATATCATGATTAATCAACCCCGCTTCGATAGTCGGAGTTCCCTAGGGTCTTGGGTGTTACGCTCCTTTGTGAGTGCTACTTGGTTGTATTCTACGATGAAATTGTCGTCAGTGTCGTAAGGAGTCTCGGAGGTGGTTTGGTTACGGCTCCAGGGGTATTATGGTTCCATATATGATGTCTATACCCAATTCCTGAGCCCTCTTTAATGCATCTTCGTATATGTCTGTCGCTATGAGTATCAGCTTATCCGCCTTCCTCCCCAGTATTTTCTCGACTATCTGTGCCTTATCGTGAAACCACTCCACATCGTCGTACTCTGCCAATGACTTAACCTCGATTAGGTACAGTTTCTCGTCATGTACGTACACGTCTACCTCTATCCTAGCCCCCTTCTTGTAGAACTTTCCATCATAGTCAATGTACTCGAACCTCTCAACCCTCCCAGGTTCAATGCCCCTCTTCTCAAGGACCTCCCTGAATATCTCAAGGACCATCCTCTCCATACTCCTGCCCCACCTACCGCCCAGGCGCCCCAGGGTGGTCTCAATCTTCGTGATTTTATCAGTATGCTCCTTCAGTATCTTCGTGTGTTCCGCTAGAATTTTCTCAATGGTTTCAAACCTCTTAAAAGCCTCCTCCCACCTCCTCTCATTTTCAACCCACCTCCTCTCCTGCTCCTTGACAAAGGCCAGGAAGTCCTCCCTCAACCTCCTCAACTCCTCCTCATGCCTATCCAACCTCTCGAGAACCTCCCTATAACCCAGCAAACCAGCCACTGCATAGCGAAACTCCCTATCCTCCTCCAGGAGCTTCAGTATTTCTTCCCTGAGGTTGGTCGAGCTCGCACCCGCAGAACCCACCCAACATCCCCTCATCCCTAGTCTTTAAACCTAACTATAGTGGCGTGGAGACGTGGGCTCGCGCTCACCTCCAACCCTTATTAACAATCAATAATTCTCATAATGAAAGCCCCTGACCTTTATGATTAACACACTCATATTGTGTATGGTTGTTTTATTGTTTTGTTTGGGTTTGTTCTTGTTGTTTTGTTTCTTGTTCTAGTTTTTTGAGTTCTTCCTCTATTTCTTTTTCGATTTCTTCTATTGGTTTTGGTGGTGGTGTTGTGGCTAGTGCGTAGCCAACCCAGGCAAGTATTCCGAAGACCACGGCAACAGCAGCAACACCAGTCAACTTCAACAAAAACAAGGCATACTGAGTCGGAGTCGCAAACATAACATAAGCATAAGCAATAATAATGACTACCGAAACCACAAGTAAAGCCAAGCCAACCGCCTTATCCCTATTCATCACGCAAGTGTGCACAATTAATAATTTAAGCATTTCCATCCTTGAAAATGCTCAAAGTAGTAGTACTGTCTTTATGGGTTTCCACGAGGGTTTTAGCTGCTGTAGTGCCGTGGTTGGTGATATTTGGTTCGTTTGTTAAGTAATCCTTAAATCACAAGTGCTTTATTGTTATAGGCTTGGTAATGGTCAGGGTTTTGGTCACCGGTGGGGCAGGCTTTATTGGAAGTAATTTCGTTAGATACATGCTAAGTTTAGGTAATGAGGTCTTGGTTTATGATGCATTCACCTATGCTGGGCGGCTCGAAAACTTGCCTGGGGATGTTAAGTTTGTTAAAGGTGACATAGCCGATTACGCTACCCTGGATGGTGTAGTCAGGGAGTTTCAGCCGGACGTTGTTGTTAATTTCGCCGCTGAGACTCATGTGGATAGGAGCATTAGGAACCCTGAACCTTTCATAAGAACTAACATTTATGGGGTTTACACGATCCTTGAGGTGGCTAGGAAGCGTGACTTTAGGTTGATTCATGTATCGACAGATGAGGTTTATGGCGATCTAGAGGGTAGGGAGCCAGCTACTGAGGACACCGTACTCAGGCCAAGTAATCCCTACTCTGCGACCAAGGCCTCGGGGGATGCCTTAATCATGGCCTATTGGAGGACGTATGGTGTTAAGGCTAGCATAGTTAGGCCCTCAAACAATTACGGCCCGTATCAACACCCGGAGAAGTTGATACCGAGGACCATACTGAGGGCCTTGAATAACCTGCCAGTGGTTGTCCATGGTGATGGGTCTCAGAGGAGGGATTGGCTTTACGTCGAGGATAACTGCAGGGCTATATGGACTGTGTTCGAGAGGGGTTCACCAGGGGAGATATACAACATACCTGGCTTCAACGAGAAAAGCGTGCTTCAGGTGGTTGAGGATATATTAAGGATTCTGGGTAAGCCAAGGAATCTAATACACTTCACACCCGATAGGCCCGGGCAGGATAGGAGGTACATAATGAGGGGTGATAAGATTATGAGCCTAGGATGGAAGCCATTGATGAGTTGGGAGGAGGGATTAAGAAGGACTATCAAGTGGTATGTGGAGAACGAGGATTGGTGGAGGTCATTAATTAACGATGAATTCTTCACCAGGGAAACTCCATGGGCCTAAGTAACCTCCCTAGGCCCAATCCGTACTTGTTATCACGTTACCTTCACCAATAATGAACGTGTGCCTACCCCTCTCAAGCCTCACGGTTGATCTTGGCCCGATTATGCTATCGACAACCCTAGCCCTACCAAGCTCGAGCCTTGCATCGTTGAGTATCAAGCTCCTACTCATTGTACCGCCGTTTATTGTCACGTTGGTCTCCACGTCAACGTAATGCTCAATCACCGAGTCCTTACCCACCACCGAGCCCCGCCCCACGTAAGCCGGCCCATGCACAACACCCTCAACCACAGCACCTCTCTCAATAATGACTCTGCCGTTGACCACGCCCCTAACCTCACCCTCAATCCTAGTCTCCACACCATCGAGCATTAGGTACACGAGATCTAGAATGTCCTGTGGCGTACCCGTGTCCTTCCACCAACCATTGGTCACGGTATAGCCAACCCTGCGGTTGTTATCTATGAACCACTGTATTAACTCCGTTATCTCATACTCACCCCTGGCTGAGGGCTTTAGGGTCTTGAATGCCCTCTCTACGTCATCTGGGTCCCTGAACATGTATATGCCCGTAACAACGTAACTGTTCGGCGGTGGCTCCCTGGGCTTCTCAATCAACCTAACTACCCTACCATCACTGATTATGGCGTTGCCGAACCTCGTTGGGTCTCTGTGTTTCGTGAGCACTATGTACACGTCGTAACCACCCTCCCTAAACTCCCTAACGAACCCACCCACACCCTCACCGAAGTAGTTATCGCCAAGGTACACCACAAGCTCGCCATTGGCTCCTTCCTCAATTGCCCTATGTATTGCGTGGGCTATGCCCAACCTCTCACCCTGCTCAACATACCTAACCCTAACACCCAACCCTGAGCCATCACCGAGGGTTTGCCTGAATAGGAAGCCGAGGTGGCCAACAATCACGTGGAAATCACTGATACCGCTGTCCCTAAGATTCTCTATAGCCCTAACAATAAGGGGCTTACCCATCACGGGAATCAGCGGCTTCGGTAGGGTGTAGGTCAATGGTCTGAGTCTCGTGCCCTCGCCAGCCACGAGTACAACACCCACCAAAACCATTAGTAACAGCATTAATTCAAATTATTAAAATATTAAACTCCATTCTACAGAATTTTACTCATGAATTGAGGGTGAATCGATAACAATTCAACAACCCACTTTAATTAATACCAATGGTGGAGTATCGATGCGCCCATCATTAATGGTCTCATGGTGCCTGGCGAATCAACTCAATTGCTCAGTGCACCATCAACTTGATAGTAATTAATACCCACCTACTGGGCGGACCTAAACATGGCCCTCAGGGCTTTGCTAACGTACTTATTTATCCTTGGTTTCAATCGCCTCAAGCCCTCTAGGATTAGCGGTACCTCCTACATTAGCATTCACACCTTCGTGAGTACGAAGGAGCCACACCCACAAGGGATTAGGTGCAATCCCACCGCTTACACACTCAGCAGAGTGAGGATTAAGCACAGGGTAAGTCACGTAAAAGCGACAAAAATCCTTATTAATACGTACATGGTTCTTAACTAAATGGTTGAGTCTGTTGTTGGTACGGTAGTTGATAAGGCGATGGACGCTGTGCTGAGGAAGGTGAGTGAGGGCAAGAAACTATCCACAGAGGACCTGGTGATCCTAACCCTCGGCCTATTCCGCGAAACAAGCAGGAGGATTGATGAGCTCTACGAAATGATGAGCAAGAACTATGAAGCACTGAGCAATAGGATTAATACCGTTAATGACTCACTCATCAATAGGATTAACGCAATTAACGACTCACTTACCAATAGGATTAACGAGGTCCAGGACTCGTTGCTCAAGAAAGTCGATGAGCTGAATAAGAGGATTGACGCGATCAATGATGCGCTAAGTAAGAGGATTGATACCATCAACGACTCGCTGAATAATAGGATCGAGGAGGTCTATCTCTCATTGAGCAGCAAGATTGATGAGTTGAATAAGAAGATTGATGTAGTTAACGGCTCATTAAGCAAGAGGATTGATGCTATTAATGATTCATTGAGCGGGAGGATTAATGAGACGAATAAGAAAATCGACGAGGTGAATAGGAGGATTGATGCTATTAGTGATTCGTTAAATAACAGGATTGGTGAGACGAATAAAAGGATCGATATGCTGTACGATTTGCTAGGGAAAATATATGAAACATTGATTAAGCAAGCTGTCACGCAGCAAACGAAGCAGTAGTGATACTGTTTGGTGGTTTTACCTAACTCTGACCTTATTGACCTTCTTGTTTTGCCATGAGTACCTCCTAATCTTCTTCGACCTACCCCAACCGCAGGCTGCGCAGTAACCCTTCACTGGGTTGTAGGCGTGCCTACCGCACCTTGGGCACCTAATGTGCGTCCAACCCCTATTCATCCTACCAAAGCTCGGCGTACCCTTAACCATAACCCCAGGATTGAAGCCCCACACGCTTAATAAGCTTTTACCCCACAATCGCCAATGCGGTTGTTGGTCCTGGACGGCATGAGTTAACCTTTAAAATAAGGTTTTGCGTTTTGTTCCCAATGCCACGGTGCATGGAGATAATAAACGAAGAGCTGCAGAAAAACCTTAACAAGGTAATACTAGTGAAGCTTAGGAATGGGGCTGAGGTCAGGGGCGTCCTCGTCGGTTACGACCAACACCTAAACCTAATACTAACGAACACAGAGGAGATCAACCCAAGAGGCGGCTTTAAGAGTGGATTGATGGTGATTAGAGGAGATACTATATTGTTCATAAGCCCAAGCCAAGCCTAACAAACCTGAGCCTGGTCGAACCACCCTTACTCAGGAGTTTCCCTGCTACTTCATGACCATTGCTCATTTTATCAGTATCGTCTTTATCTCATAGGGCCTGAAGCAAACACTATCGAGGTTAACGCGCCCATACTCACTCAACTCGAGTAGGTCTGTTTCAATGCCCTCCTTAGTATTTAGGAAACCCCTGATTTGCGTGCATGTGTTTACCCCGTATGTCTCATAGAGTCTCAGTACGATGCCGGAGTCCTCACCCCACTTCAGGGTCTCGAGCATTACCGCTGGGTTTGTTATCTCCATGAATGATGCCTCGCCGCCTTTGGTGCCGTAAACAACGGTTAATGGTTGGTTGAACTCATACGCCCTTCTGGGTACTTGGGCGGTTCTCCAATCACCCTGGTGTGGGTATATGGCGTAGGTGAATCTATTAACGCCGTAGTCGAGGAATGGGTTTGGGTAGATCGGCGACCTAAGTAGTGTTATTGATATTGTGTTCTCCTCGACGGAGTAGCCCTGCCTACCGTCATTAATCAACGCAACACCGTAGTCCGGGTCCCAAACATCAACCCAACGCAGTGCTGGAACCTCGAACTTTGCAACCTCCCACGAATTACTCGGCCGGGTCGGCCTATCGATGACGCCATATGGTATCTCGAAGGATGCATTATGACCAAAAATCCCCAGTTTATACACAGCCTTTAGCAGGGTGAGTCTCTCCCTCCAATCAACCTCATTCTCAATATCAATGCGCCTACTGAACGCATTAACGCAAATCCTCTGCTTAATGCTCGACCTCCTAAACTGGTAATTAACCTCGAAACAACCCCTCAACGGTCCACCCTCAACAACCCTCACGTCACCCGGCTTCAGCCTCCAACAAACCCTCCTGTAATAGGCATCAATGTCCCAACCATCCCATCTACTCGGCATGTCCTCACAGGCCATTAGGTAACCATCATCGACAGCCCACCTACCCACCTCCTTATCAAACACCCTAACCCTACCATCCTCAATGATCACCCTAATTACGGAATTCTCAACATAGTAATCACCAACGGCCACATCACCCATCGAGGCACCATCACCCACCTCAAACGACCTATAACCAAGCGGCGGCGCATCAACAAGCACTAAATAACCACCATCAACCCTCTGGGTTGGTAACCCCTTAAGTGGTTCCTTAACAATGACCAAATCCCTACGGGGCCAGGGTAGTGGATTAACTATGGATACCCATTGACCAGGGCCAAGCATTGTCCTGAGCACTTTATCCAGCTCGCCCTCAACCCTACCTAAATCGCCCTCTAGGTCCCTGACCACCTCCTCATACACAGCCTTTGTTGACGTGGCGCCCATTGGGTCGTGATACTCGGCCTCGAGGAGTGGGTGCCAAAGCTCCTCATAGCTCCTGCGAACACCAGCAACCACGCTCCAGGTCTCCAACTCCCTCAACCTAGTCTCCAGTCTCCTAACCAACTGCTTTAGCCTAACGCCATTTGTATAGACACCCCTATGTATCTCCAGGTATAACTCGCCTCTCCACCTGGGTAATGAGTCATCGCCATGTATGGCATTTACGAACTCCCTCAAATCACCCATAACAAGCCTGGGGAGGCCTGGTAACTCCCTATACGCCCTGTATCTCTCGAGCATTAGCCATGTTGGTCCTCCACCACCGTCACCCTTACCGAAGGGTAGGAAGGCGGGTAGCTCGGGGCTTGTGTGGTCGGACCAAGCCCTTATTATCTGCCTCGGCGTCAGGTCTGCGCCGTATGTTGCGTAGTTCACCGTGGGTATTACAGAACCATCAATGCCCTCCCACAGGAATACGGAGTATGGGAATCTGTTTATGGTGTTCCAATACATCTTATGCTCAAAGAACACCTTGATACCTGCCTTCCTGAGTATCTGTGGTAGTGACGCTGGAAATCCAAAGGTGTCGGGTAACCAACCAATATCCGTTATTGAACCAAACTCCCTAAGGAGGAACCTCTGCCCATATAGGAACTGCCTAACGAGGGACTCACCACCAGGTAGATTGGCATCACTCTCAACCCACATACCACCCACAGGCATTATCCTACCAGACTTAACGGCATCCCTAACCCTAGCCCAAAGCGCCTCATCGCTCTTCAACCAATTTAGGTATGCCATGTTCGACACGAGGAACTCCAGCTCTGGGTAGGACTGGAGCAGGGTCAATACGTTAATCAACGTCCTCCTAACCTTCTCCCTAGTCACATCCCTACTCCACAACCAACCAAGGTCTATGTGGGCATGACCAGCAACATAAACAAGGCCCCTATGACCCCTCCTAAGCCTCAACTCCTCAACACCCTCCTCAATCACCCTAAGGCCATCCCTAGCCGCCCTACCTAATTCGTTAAAGTCTGGAGCCACCATGTGCGTCAACTCCCTGGGGTCGTAATAATCAAAGATTGCCCTAACGAAACCAGGCGGGTCAACAATATGGGCCCTAACAGCAAACTCCAACTGCCAATTGGCAATCGAATCAAGCGGGATGACATCCAACGCCCTATTCAGGACCTCGAGGTAATCACGCCTAAGGTCCTCCGAAGCCTCGGCAACATCGAGCAGAAGCTTCGCCCTCAACACGAAATTGAATAAATCAGGCTCCCTATAGACAACGAAGGCGCCATTAAAGCTCACCCTACGCTCACCAAACATCCTAACGGGGGACAGGGTCAGGGACAACGAGTGAGTACCCGGGGAAACCCTAACCCACCTACTCTCACCCTCACCACCATAACTAAATATGGCATAAACCAAATCATCAACCCTCAACGTACCCTCACCAACAATATCAAAGAAAAGCCAGGGCTGACCAAAATCCCTAACAACCACAACACCACAAAGAGAACCACCACAAGCCTCCAGGTTTATGGAATCAACACCCATTATCGAGGCAGCCTCAAGATAAAACAACTTAACCCTAACACCATCAACACCCCTCAACACAACATCCAAAAACATACGGGAAAAACTATACAGACAAATAATAAACACTACCCACAAAACTCAATCAACAAGGAACCAAAGCACCAAATAAAACAAAATAAGCAAGCCTCTGCCTAAAGTTGAATTGAGGCAAAATTTTGCCCTGGTGCAAAGATAGGAAAATAAACAGCAATAAACCATAGATTAATTAGAGAATTTTTAATGAGTCGCCAAGCACCTACTCAGGTGCTGCCATACTGCTTATCTCCCTAATCGCCCTTATTGAGCCTTCTATGTATGATTCCTCCCTACCAACCTCCACAGCGCCCATGATGACTAGGGTTTGATCGCGGGAGATCCCGGGTTCAAATCCCGGCCGGTCCACCAAGAACTTTATTTCTATCTTTGTCCCCCGTGGGTGTGGGTTTGTGGGGCCGCCCTGGCTAGGGCTTCTAAGCCGTGATTGCGTTTTATGTCTGGTGCTCCTTGTTCGTACTTTGTCATGTCGTAGAGTCTCTTGAATTCTTTACGGCTTATTCTCCCGTCGTAATACGCCAGTATAAGCTCGGCCCTTAATCTCTTGAGTGGATGATGTATATACTTAATGATGTGCCTTAGTAGACTAATGGCGTTTCTGTTGTAAAACATCAAAGCATCGGCGCTGGTTGTTTTAAAGTAAATATTACTGATGATACCGAACCTCTCGGCAATCACCCTCTTCAGTACATCGAGGATGAACCTCTTCGGGCAATCCCTACAAGCCGCGATCCACACAAAAACAAACTCAGACTCATCGTTATAGTAATATACCACTGCCCCATCCCCATCTAACAGCCCTGCTATGAACTCCGTGAGCTCCCCATCGCCGAAGCCATCGAGCACCCTCTCGAGTTCGCTGGCGCTAAGTTCGATTGGCCAAGGCCACGCATTGGCGCTTAGGTATACATAGTATGATAAAACGATTGATTCAAATGCGTATTTCGTCGCCGGCGCCTCCCCTTTCCAGTTAATGGCTAGGCTCGGTGTCTTTATCGTGCCTAGTAATGTTAGGAAGAATATGGCATCGACGCTGTTTGTGGTATTTAGTGCTGACTCAACACCCCCTCTGTGTCTTCTAACTACCAGGTCGCTGGCCCTCAGCCCGAGCCAGTATGGCCTTCTTAGGTCGCTCAGTAGCTCCAGACCATTTAGCCAGATGCATGGCTCTATTCCACGCCTCCTGAACGCATTTACGTCAACGTCAATGAATTTCCACATCTCCTCACACATCTTGATCTCGTTCCAACCTAACTTATCCCTCAGTAGGTCCTTGATCTCCTTAACGACACTATACCTTGTTGTTTTACTCTCCCAATCAATGACACACCTCCTCAACCACTTGTTTAGCATTTTCGTTACCATGCACAACGCCTTCTTAACCCATCTCTTCGATACATTGAGATCCCTAAGCATCCTTAGCAACCCACACCTATACTCATCATTACCTCTATCTCTTAACCACATCTCATGAACTAAATCCTTAACCTTGTCCGCAATTTCCCTACCAACTGCGTTGCCGTTGTGGCAGTTTGCCTTTATCAACTCCTCGATGAGTCTCGTGACGCATTGTTTGTCGTTGTTTTCTAGGCACCTCATTGCCTTGCTTATCAACTCCGTGCATGTTTCTATCCTCCCTGTCTGGGTGGGTTGGGGCAGGGAGGCTTCGTTGCTTGACTTTTTGTCCTCCTCATTACTCATTGGGTCTTTGCCGTTTTTCGGCGACCCGTTGTTGATTTTAAACCCACCCACAGCAATGCACCTACTTCGGTGCATAGCCGAAACACCTGTGCCTGCTTAATTCACTCATGAGCATCTTGGCTGCTTCACTGCATAGTTCCGCCTCCACGCACTTATTATAGACGTAACTCCATAGTTGGCAATTGGCTCCTCGATACGTCATAAGCCATGCTATTACGTGGTTTCCCCAACCCACACCAACAATCATTCTAACAACTAGGCTTATAAGGAACCACGAAGATTCAACCATTGCTCCATTCAAGGTAAGCAGTGACCTGGAGGTGCTAGGAACATTGCTCATCTGCAGCCACTCATGGGCTAATCATTATTGATAGGCTCAAGGGGCCGCTCTGGATCAGGCACAAAACGGCAACCGCAACAAACACACAACAACACGTACCAAGGAAAATAATAGAGAAACTACCGAGGGTAGTACTGACGTAAGGACCAACGAATCCAAGGCACAACCATCATAAAACCAAACAACCCACCATAAGAGATCTATTGCAGTGTCACTCATCAACAAGCTAATTCTCAGGATGATTTATAAATTACTTTCACTGTATCTAATACTAATTAAATAATAAATTATTACTAATAATGCAATGGATTATGATCTATTCTACATAAATTGATTATAAATAAGGATATGCGAAACCCATTGCACATAAACCATCACCAGCTAATCGCGGAATAAATCAGAGAGTTGTGCATGGGTTAGGTGGGTTCATGAACTTTTTCTCATTTGTTTACCAGGGCAAAATTTTGCCCCAATTCAGCCCCGCAAAAACAACCTATACCTAGTTCATTGTTGTTTACGCCTCTTAATTTCGTCCACGTGTTCATGGATTATTTTGTTCGTTTTTGATACCCAGTATGTGGTTGTTGCTGTTGCGATTAGTTCGTTGTTTTCATTGCTTAGTTCCACGTTTATTGTTGCTAGTGGTTCTCTTATGTGTATTAGTTTGGCTTTTGCGTATAGTTGCCCTTTGTTGATTGGTTTTAGGTATCTCGTTGTTAGGTTTATCGTTATCGCGTGTACGTAGTCTGGGTAGTAGTGGCCTAGTATTGCGACCCAGGCCATTGCGTCTGCCAACGCTGCATGGACTCCTCCGTGGACTGTGCCCAGTATTTGTAGGTGTTTGTTCTCTATGTCTATGTGGCCCACGGCGCAGTCCCGACCAACGGAGTCTACGTGCATGCCCAGTAGGGTCCAGTACGGGCTTAATGCTTCAATAATCCTCATCAAATTTAGTAATTCCATTAATTCATTACCGCACCTATTCATTGCGCCGCCTCACTACCCTGCGTGGCTTTTAAGTGAAGTGGCTTATGGGGACTCTAGGGAGTTGGCTCCGAAATAATTACTTCATAGCTCTGATTGGTTCCTATGGAATGCCGTGCTTAGCCAGGCAGTCCCTGTTTATCGCTATCTTCCTTAAGACCCACGCCCTCTCACTCACCTTTATTGGCTGTAGCATCTCATTGATGATGGTCAGTGGGTCGTAATCCCTACTGAGGACTATACACCTAGGCCTCTCCAAACAAAGCCTTGCCGCCCTCACCTCCGCCGGCTCATCCTCGGCAAGGACGTACTCAAGGCCCAAGTCCCTAAGCCACTTGATCCTTGACCCAGCGACGCCCCTGTGTTCGGGCTTTGAGTAATCAAGCACGAATAATACCCTGGGCTCCAGGTAGCCGTAGTCAATCGCCAACCGCATATTCACTAGGAAGGACCTTGGGTCATTAACGCCGTAGGTTATGCTTGCCAGGTCAATGATTAGGTAATCATAGTACCCATTGACCAGGTCAGGCAGTAATCCCCTGGAAACCTCAACCACACACCTCGAGTAAACCCTGCGCAGTTTAGGGTCCATTGGAATCGGGTTTTAGGGATGAAAATTAAACCTAAGGTTCACTTATTCCCTCATCAACTCCTCCATGTATGGTTTCAGTGCCTCTAGGGTTGCGTAGAAGGCGTCTGGGTTTAGCACCGCGTTTATGTTAACGGCCTTATCCACGGGCCAGCCCATCAAAACCTTCTTTATTGGCACCTCAAGCTTCTTGTAATTCCTAGTCATTGGTATGTCTGGCACCTGGATTATGTAGTCGGCTATGAAGTAGGGACCAAGTTGGGTCCTGAGCGCATCGTTTATCCTCCTCCTCAACTCATCCGTTAATTGTAGACCCGGCCTCAACGCAACGAGGAGCACGAGCTTCCCCTTAACCTCTATGGCAAGGCTTCCCTGAACCTCCGGTAGGGACTCGACGACCTTGTATATGTCCAGCGTGCCAATCCTAATACCCTTCCTCTTTATTGTGGAGTCTGAGCGCCCCGTTATAACCACCGTACCCCTATCCGTTATTAATGCCCAATCCCCATGCCTCCAAACGCCTGGGAACACATTGAAGTAGCTCTCCATGTACCACCTGTAGTCTGGGTCGTTCCAGAAGTATATTGGCATTGAAGGCATTGGCTTCTCGAGAACAAGTTCACCAACCTCATTAACCACGGGCCTACCCTCCTCATCATACACATTCACGGCCGCGCCCAACCACCTACACTGCATCTCACCCTCCCAAACAGGCAGTATTGGGCAGCCGCCAACGAATGCGGAAACCACATCAGTCCCGCCACTGATCGGCGCCAACCAAACATCCTCCTTAACCCTGGTGTAAACCCACTCAAAGCCCTGGGGCGATAGTGGCGCCGCTGTCGAGCCTATCTCCCTGAGGGTCTTCAGGTTGAACTGCCTGCCTGGCTCTATCGTGGACTTCATCGCGGCGTGTATGTATGGTGCACTAAGCCCGAGTATTGTTAAGCCCTCCTTCTCAGTAATCTCCCAGTAGGGTTCGAAGTTCCTAAACGTGGGGTCACCATCGTAGAACAGTATTGTGGTTCCGAAGAGTAGGGCGTCCACGGTGAAGTTCCACATCATCCAGGACGGTGTCGTGTACCAAGTGAACTTATCACTCGGTTTATAATCCATGTGCAAACCAACCTTGTAGGCTTCTAGGAGGACACCACCGTGGCTGTGAACCACAGGCTTCGGTATCCCGGTGGTTCCCGATGTGAACAATACCCAGAGAGGTTCGTTGAACTCCATGGGTTCGAAGCTTAAGCCCAAGCCCCTCGTGCTGGTTACATCCCTCCAATCATGCACAGGCTTGTTAATCCTCAACTCCACCGAATCCCTCATGTTCGGCACAATCACAACCCTCTCGATACTATCTACCGAATCCACTATTTGCCTAACATCACCGTACTTATCAAAGACCCTACCCCTGTATGGGTAACCATCAACCGCAACCAACACCCTAGGCTTAAGTATGTTGAACCTATCAATAGCAGCCCTAGGGGCCAATTCAGCACCAACCCCAACCCAAATGGCGCCTACGCTCGCCGTGGCCAATAGGGCAACGATAGCCTCGGGGATTTGGCTCACGTAGGCCGCCACCCTATCACCCCTACCAACACCAACACCCCTAAGCCAATTAGCCAATGAGGCGACCTCCCTCGCCATTTGATCCCAGGTAAGGCTCCTCCTAACTCCATCCTCCCTAACATAGACAACAGCCTCCTCACCCCAACGGGCAGCCCTAAAAACATGCTCGGCATAATTCAGCCTGGATCCAACGAACCAACGGGCACCAGGCATCTTGGCTGGCTCGAGAACCTTCGTGTAGGGCGTGTGTGAGGTGACGTTGAAGTACCGCCAAACAGCCTCCCAGAAGGTCTCGAGGTTATCCACAGACCACCTCCAAAGCGCATCGTAATTCTTAACATTCTCCCTGGGATTATCTATCGACACCTCGAAATTAAGCCCATAGAATTCACGCAACCAATTCGCAAACCTCAGGATGTTTGAATCCCTAATCACACTCGAACTAGGGCTCCAAAGGACCCTAGGCTCCCCAACCATATAACTACTATATACTTCATCAATATATAAATATTTACTTGCCTACCTAACTGTTTTACCTACATAAAATGTGCATTCCAAGCCATGGCACCGCATCATTTTAGTAAAAATTATAAAGTGCCCCACCTATGGTTTCGTGGATGTCGAAGAAACCTGAGGAGAAGGCTGGAGCCAAGGCTGCGGCTAAGGCAGCAGGCAAGGCTGCAGAGAAGGCCGCGGAGAAGGCGGCGGAAAAGCCAGCTGCGGCACCTGCGGCTGCGGTTAAGGAGGAAGAGGCTGGTGCGGAGGCTGGTAGGAAGGGTTGGTTAATGGCCGCTGTGATACCGCAGGAGGAGTGGAAGGGATTTAGGTACAGGGGTTATACATTCGAGGAGATCTCGAAGATGTCGATGGAGGACTTCATAAAGCTATTACCTGCAAGGCAGAGGAGGAGCTTGATGAGGGGTTTGAAGCCTGAGCACAGGAGGTTGCTTGAGAAGATTAGGAGGGCCAGGAAGTTGATGGCCGAGGGTAAGAAGGTAACCATTAAGACCCACGCCAGGGACATGATAATACTGCCCGAGATGGTTGGTTTAACGATATCCGTCTACAACGGTATAACGTACCTACCAGTAACCATAAGTCCATGGCACGTGGGCCACTACCTCGGCGAGTTCGTAATAACTAATAAGATAGTTCAGCACGGCGAGCCTGGGTTGAAGGCAACAAGGAGCACGCTGCATATAGCCTCGAAGTAACCTTATGCCATCATCACCGTAATGAAAAATGCTTATAAATGCTAAATTCACGGTAGTAGTCGAGTATGGCGTCAGTAACTGTGGATCCAAAGACGTTCTATGCCAACCCACCGCAGGGAAAGCCCTTCTACGTGAGATTCGCAGTACCGCAGGATCTAGCCGAGAAGGCATACGAGGTTCTATCGGCAGCTAGGGAAACAGGTAGGATAAGGAAGGGCACCAACGAGGTCACAAAGGCAGTTGAGAGGGGCCTAGCCAAGCTAGTACTTATTGCGGAGGATGTTGATCCACCAGAGATAGTTGCCCACCTACCAATACTCTGCGAGGAGAAGGGCGTGCCTTACATCTACGTACCCAGTAAGGAGAGGCTTGGTAAGGCAGCTGGTCTCCAGAACACGCCATCAGCCTCAGCCGTAATTATCGATCCAGGGCAGGCATCAGCTGAGTTGGAGAATTTAGTTAGGCAGTTGAATGATGTTAGGGTAAAGATGGGATTAAACCCAATACAACTGCCACAACCACAGGCTGCACCACCAGCCGAGAAGGCACCAGCCAAAAGAGCCGCTAGGAAGGGTGAATCTAAGTGAGCGAGGGCGAGACCAAGGCTGAAAGGTTTAGCCCCTACGAGGATGCGGTGGCGGCACTGGTTGTTCAAATACTCGGTAGAACGGGCATTGCTGGTGAGGTTAATACCGTGAGAGTCAGGATACTGGAGGGCAGGGATAGGGGTAGGGTGATAACGAGGAATATTAAGGGCCCGGTCAGGGTTGGCGATATAGTCATGCTAAGGGAGACAGAGCGCGAAGCCAGGAAACTAACAGTTAAGTAAAATCAAATACCAAGGTATTAGTATTAACTTAAGGGTAAAATCCTCAAGGACAAATAGGTATTTTTATAATAGAGAACAGAACGTACTTGAAATATTACAATGGTGACTGCCAAACGTCCCCCTCATCCCGCTGCCTCTGGTCATTATTAACCTGCTGTTGGGTTTGGGTCCCATTCTCGGGTAAGCTCTCTTAGCCCTGAATTGTTTCGGGCTGTTTCGCGAGGCTCTAAGTATTATGGATATTAGCAATTAATAAGGGTGGAAATTCGCTTACCTATGGCGCTTTCTCCTAAGTGTTATTGTGGTTATGATGAGTGCCACCACTGGTACTGCGGTTACGATGTAGAGTCTCGTGTAGTTTGGTGTGTACGTTATTGTTAGGGTTATTGGTTTGTTGGCGGTGATTGCTACTGCGGTGGTGTTTGGTTGGTAAAGCACTAGTCCTGCGTACTGGCTGTATGCTGGTGCAATTACGGCTATGGTTGTGCCTTTGTTTACCCAGGCTGTGTAGTTGGTGGTGGGTTGTCCGTTGATGTATATGGGCTTTGTGGACGTGATGGAGACCAGGTACTTGGTTGTCCAGTTTATAGTGAGTGTTGTTGGTTGGTTCACCACAATGGTTTCGTTCGTGATGCTTGGCGTGAGCATGGTGCCATTATTGAGCACCTGGGATCTGGCGATAATCGTAACTGTCGAGCTTGCGTTAATCCAGGTGGAGTAGTTGGTGACCTTAAGTCCATTAAAGTAAACTGGTAGTGGTGAAGCCACAGACACTAAGTATTGTAGTTGGTATTGGGGCGATATATCATATGCCATGAACCAGTTTTTGTTTGGCGTGATAGTTATTGTTGTGCCGTAAAACCACTGGCTATTGAGATAGTATCCCTCAAGGACGTATCTCGTGTTATTGCTTATGTAAACCACGGAGGGTATGTTGATCATCGTTGGCTGAGTTACGTAATATGAGAAGCTATACCCAGTGACTGGGTTCGTGTAACTAACATAGGTCATGGGCAGGATGGGCGTGGGCAATTGGGTAGCGATAAACCCAGGCTTAAAGGTGCCCAGGGTTACTGCGACTAGGTTGTTACTACTCACTGTAACGTTTATGTTAGTTACCACCGACTCCTCCGTGTCAAAACCAAAATCATAAAGCGTGGGTAAGACTTCCCAGCCACTACCGTTCCAGTAAAGCATTGATAAATTAGCACTCAATTGATTAAACCTAGTCCACTCGCCATTCCCGTACCCAGCAAAAACGAACTCAGCATCCATGGGCCACCCACCACCGGTCAATTGTGCCCCAACCTCGAAGTAGGCATTTGTTGCCGGTGTCGATGGCATTATGGTTACATTGTCGAACCAAATCACAGTCGGCCATTCATAGCCACCATTCCTAATTATCACATAGCCGAAATCAACATGAACAACACCACCGCTGGCGTATGCATTCATTATTAGGTAACCACCCAGGGGTGGGGAGTAGGTGCTGGATGATGTTGCGTAACCGTAGTAAAGCCCACCGCTTGAGTTGTAAACTGCACCATTACCCACAATGGATTGATTAGAGAGGGTGGGTGTAGGCGATGTATAGTTCCAGACATTATCCACGACATAAAACTCGTTACTGCCCGTAACAAACTGAACAACATCCTGAACCCAGTAGTATTGATATTGCCCATTAACCAACTCAACAACAACCACAGCATTCAACTGGAGAGAGGCACCACTATTCCAGACACCAAATTGTGAGCGGCCACTTGGATTATACGCCATAATACTACCAATGTCGAAGTAACCCATCAACTCATTCGTAACTATCGGACTGGTTGGGAATGAGGCAATACCAATGGGTAAGTCGGAATCATTAAATACGTATACCTCCACGTAATAATTTGAACCTGGTACTGGGTATATGGCAATAACGTAGTTACCAGCTGGCGCAGGTATGGCGAGAACAGAGCCTCGTATTATTGTTCCGTGATAAATAGCCGGTTCCGCCTGCGACTGGTTCCACCACAGGTTGAAGTTCTGCTGTGTAAACACCGCCACATTGAATGTGTGGGGGTCAGCACTTATGATCACGATATAACCAGGGGTCACGAGGCTCTCGTTCATCAGCACCGCATAGGTACCAGGTGGTAGAGGTTGAATCAAGGTTTGGGCATGCACCACCAGGGCTATGGATAGGGCCACTGCCATTATTACTAACACCCACCTCATGGTACGGCACCCTGCTCAGCCACCCACCTTACCATCTTATTAAACCCTTTTCGCGTGTTGTACGTTGCGAATGGTACGGCCACGAAACTCACGAAAACAATCGCCAAGTACGCAGTCCACTTCCACTCATCCTCAGCAACATCGAAGTTATCTATGCCAGTTAATTCATAGAGAATCTCGGTTATCTTCCTCATGCTTAATCCAATAAGTATTAGGCCGATAACCACGACTGCCCCGGTAATATAACTAACATAGTTATAATAATGGTATGATATTGGCATTGCTGCCACGATAATCCACGCCACAAACTGAAGCCTAGCCATACTAATCAAGTCAGGATTGTTGTAGTACCTACCAATACCCTCAACACCCCTCCTCAACAGGTAAGCACCATAAAGGGCTACGCCCATACTAACTAACGTATAGACGATGCGCATCACCACCACATAGCCACTAAGTCCAATGGTGAGGTATAGCTCAATGATGGATATGGCCGATGAAACTCCAATGTAGATGAAAAACCAGTAGAATAACCATGAGGAACCACGAAAAGAAAGTTCGATAGATCTCAACAGTCCAGCCACATCCCTACCAGACCAATTACCCATTACGTAACTAATGATTCAACCATTTAAAACATTGCCGCTGCCTAGGCGCCAATGCATGTGTGTTCACGCCTCTTCACCTTAGTGCCGAGGCGTATAACTCCCATTATAATGGAGATACATTAATTTTTCAAATGCCTCAGTCCTTATAATATCCCGCCAGTAAACCTTAATAGTCCATGACTATTAGGTCCACTAATGGTTAGGAGGTTGGTTATCGATGATTTAAAGCTCGTTAGGATGATACACGACTTAGACTCACACGGTGATAAAGGTCTCCTCGTGTTTACATTGTCCAAAATCTCCGACTCAATGGATGATTATGAGAGGAATATCTGGATTTACGATGGTAAATCGCCAAGGCAATTAACTAGGGGTAATAGTGACTTCTCACCGAGAATATTAAGTGATGGTTCAGGGGTAGTATTCCTTTCAAGGAGAGGTCTTGGTAAGGATGAGCCTGGTGTTGGTGTGTGGTTGCTCAAGTTCGATGGCGGTGAGGCGGTTAGGCTTACCCACGTCAGGGGCGGGGTTACTGGCATGCGTGTTGTTGGTAATGAAATCTTCTTCCTAAGCACCACCGGCCCGACCCAGGAGGACGTGAAGTTTGTTGATGACTGGCCATTATGGTTCAATGGCAGGGGGTTCATACACACCTTCAAGACCCACCTATTCTCATTGAAACTAGATGGTAGTTTGATACAGTTAACCAGTGGTGATTTCGACGTTGTTGCGTACGACGTCAAACCCAATGGGGAGGAGGTTGCGGTTGCCATCAGTAGTGATCGTTTCAAGCCATACAGGAATGAGGTTTGGCTAATCAACCTAAGGAGCGGTGAGAGACGTACCATCCTTAGTAACTACAGTGTCTCCACCATGAAGTTCTCCCCAGATGGTAAGTACTTAGCCATGGTCGGCAATGACTTGCACAGGGGCTTTGCCACCCACGACCATGTGTTATTGGTCAAGGTAGACACCAACGAGGTTATTGACCTAATGAGGGGGGTCGACCGCAATGTCGGTAACAGCCTAAATAGTGATGTTAGAGGTTCGCCACCGCCAACAAAGCTCCAATGGGTTGGTGAGTATATATATTTCGTAATGATGGACGAAGGGGCAGCAAGACTTGCCAGGACCGGCGTTAATGGTAATGTCGAAGTTGTGGTTGGCGGCAATAGGAGCGTTGAGGATTTCGCGGTGATAAACCATGAGTTGATATACTTCGTAGAGTACCAATACGCGTCCCCGTGGGTGTGGGTTTGTGGGGCCGCCCTGGCTAGGGCTTCCACTGCGTGGCTTCTCTTTGGGTCGTTTTCGTCTTCATACTCTGTTTGTTCGTAGAGTTCGGTAAATGTTTCGTAATCTATCCTACCCTCATAAAGCATTAAGATCAACTTAGCCCTTAGGCGTCTAAGCGGGTGGCGCAAATACGGCATAATGAGCCTAAGCAACTTGATGGCATTTTTCCCATAAACCTCTAACCTAGCTTCATGGTCTAACTCGTAGATTTTCCCCTTAATCCTCAATTTCCTCAATGCTTCCTGCAAGGCGTCAAGAAAAACCCTTTTCCTGCAAGCCTTGCATGCCGCGATTTCTATGAATGGCATGGAATTGGTGAAGTTATACTTAATTGTGCCGTCCCCATCAATCACCCCCGCAATCAGCTTCGGCACATCCTCTGGCCTTAATGCCCTCGTGTTCTTAATTAGCTCCTCGTTGTCTATCCATCTCCATTTATCCTTTTTAACATAGATATAATATTCTACAGTTATGATCTTCCTCTGTCTTGATGTGTTGCACCACGTCATTGCTATGCTCGGTTTATGTAGAAGTATCGAGAAGAATAGAGCATCAATTGAGTTTGTCGTCCTCAGTGAGACCATTACGCGCTCATTCTTACCCCAAGCATCTCTAATGACATTGGCACCTACGTCACTCATCACTATACCTATGAAGTAAATCTCATCAATTTTTACGTAAAGCCAATCGCACACATCTATCCCGTATCTCTTGAACTCATTTACGTCGACGCCGATAAATTTCCATAGTCTTTCACACATCCTAATTTCATTCCAACCGAACTTCTCCCTCAATAAGCCCTCGATGTCCTTAACGACATTGTTTCTCGTTACCTTGCCCTCCCACTCGATGCCGCATCTCCTCAACCACTTATTCCACATTTTCGTTGTCATGTGCAACGCCTCCTTAACCCAACCCTTCGATATGCCGAGGTCCCTAAGTATCGTTAGTAACTCGCACCTTTCCTCATCATTGTTCCTTAGCCACAACCTATGCACCAACTCCCTAACTCCGTCAGCAACCTCCTTGCCGATTAGCCTACCCTCGTGGCAGTCTGCTTTTACTAGCTCCTCGATCTTCCTCATGACGCAGTCCTTGTCGTTGTTCTCTAAGCACCTCATTGCTTGTCTTATTAACTCCATGCATGTTTCTATCCTCCCCGCCTGGGTGGGTTTAGGCAGGAAAGCTTCGTTACTTGACTCTAGTTCTTTCTCGTTACTCATCGGGCCTTTGCCCATTTTGGGCGGCCCATTGATTTTAAACCCACCCTCAGTTAAGCACCTAACTCGGTGCATAACCGAAGCACCTATGCTTCTCAAGTTCTTCCATGAGTATTTTTGCCGCTTCACTGCATAACTCGGACTCCAAGCACTTATTATAAACGAAACTCCATAACTGGCAGTCAGCTCCTCCATAGGTCATGAGCCAGGCCAGCGGCCACACCACTCCACACCCAACAATCATTTTAACAACTAGGCTTATAAAGCACCACGAACACAGGCACAAAACAGCAACACCAACAATGCACGCCATACTCATGAAGAGCAACTACAACCACAACAAACACACAACACAACAACACACACCAAGGAAAATAATGGAGAAACTACAGAAGGTAATGTTAGCATGAGAATGAAGAAGCTTCGAAATAGTTAATCAATATAGTCCTCCTCATCAATTTTAAGGTTTAAATTCGTACTCCTCACACTTCCTTTCAAACTCCTCCCTAGTTATCACCACGAATAGTCTCCGGCACGATACCCCTAACGAAAGCCGGGTCGCTGGTGACAACATCCTTCAAAACCCTCTTCAAAGTCTCAACATCCACAGTAAATAAGAAGAACCTGGAATTAAGTATCCGGCGATTCTTGAGATACATGGAGGACCAAAGACGGCTTACGGTTACTCATTCATGTTTGAGTTTCAGGTGTTAGCAAATGAGGGCTTCGTCGTAGTATTCATGAATCCGAGGGGTAGTGATGGTTATGGTGAGGGGTTCGCGGACATACGTGGGCACTATGGCGAAAGGGACTATGAAGACTTGATGGAGGGCCTCGATTACGTGCTTAGGAGTTACGACTTCATAGACCCGAACAGGTTAGGGGTCATTGGTGGATCATACGGTGGTTTCATGACTAATTGGATAGTGACGCACACAGATAGGTTTAGAGCTGCCGTGACAATTTTGTCAAGTCTCGCCCTTTAGGGTGGGGTTGCCCTGCTACGTGGGGCTCAGTATCAGGTTTATAAAACCCTGCCTTGCTGGTTGGCTGGTGCCTGGGTTGGTGCCTCCGAGAGGGGGTTTGGTTTCTTTGGATGAGTTGGTGGGTCGATTACCCACTGTTTTCACCAACCCAGGCACTCCCTCTTCTTCTAAGTCAAGTAATGTGCGTACTGTTAGGCTTAGGTTGTTGCCTAATGGTTCTCAGGAGAGGAGGTTGCGAAAGATTGCTGATGCCGCTGCCAAGTTATGGAATGAGTTGAATTATGCCAGGCTTGTTCAGTATAGGGAAGGCGGTAGGGTGGACTTCAAGGGTACGGAGCACGAGTTTTACTACAAATACAATAGCGTGTTGGGTGTGAATGCTGGGCAGGTGGTTAACCTAAACAACAATGCGTGGAAATCATACTTCGAGCTGCTTGGGCTATACAAGCAAGGCAAGTTACCGAGGTTCATGAATAAGCCTTCACCACCAGGCTTCTGGAAGGACAAGGTGCTAGGCAAAAGGGAGCTAAGGATTTTGGTGAGGAATGATAGGTATTACATTGAGCCAATCAATAATGGTGAGGGCTATTTGGTGCTTAAGGATTGGGGCTTGAGGATAAAGTACGCCGGCAGAATAAAGTGGAGCGGGAAGCAGGGCACGTTAGTGATTAAGTACGAGGGCGGTAGGTGGTTCGCGTACGTGCCGATCACCGTTGGAGAAAAGCCGGTTAGGAGTAACCCGAAGGGTTACGTTAAGGGCATTCGCGAGAAAATACAGATCGAGAAGCCAAGGGGCGATAATAAGGCGTTTATTGATGTTGGCTTGAATAACTTGTTCGCCGTTGTTTTCAATCACAGCGATACTGCGATTTTAATCAAGGGCTCGACAATAAAGGCGGAGTACTACTGGTGGAAGCGTGAAATAGGCACTTACCAAGCGATTAGGGATTGGTTGAGGAACCACGGCTTTGAGTCATGGAGGAAGTACCACACTTATTACTTACACGCTGTTTACAAGCAACACGAGAGACTAAGGCACTACTACCGCACTGCAATTAGGTTTTTGGCGAGGACAATGCATGGAATGGGCGTTGATGAGGTATTCATTGGCTACCCATACATGGTGAGTCAGAACAACGGTAATGAGTATAACACAAACATCTGGTGGTATGCGAAAATCATTAATTGGCTTGGTGAGGTTCTTGAGGAGTACGGCATTAAGCTCAATGTGGTCAATGAGTATGGAACAAGTAAGCAATGTTCCATTTGTAACATGGAGCACGAGAAAGGTAGGGTTAAGCGTGGGTTGTACGTGTGCGAATTAACTGGAATAAAGATCAACGCCGATCTGAACGCAGCAAGAAACATAGCAAAGAAGGCAGGCTATGAAACACCAACACCAAAGAAAATACTGAGCTTTATCGTCACCACCAATGGCGTAAAACCAATAACCCCCCAAGGAGGGAGTAACACCCGAGACCCCCAAGATTAAACCCGCCCATCAGAGCGGGAAGGGGTCATTGACAGGTCAATATCCAACTGGGTTAGCTTCTTCGGGACCAGTGACATAGGTCCTTACTTCGCCAACGACCAAATAGGTGGTGATGAGGGTAAGGACTTCTGGGGTTACCTGGAGACCTACCTGGCGAAGTCGCCGATAATGTATGTGAAGAACGTGAAAACACCACTCCTCATAATACATTCGTTGGAGGATTACAGGTGTTGGTTCGACCAAGCCGTCCAGTTGTACACGGCGCTTAAGTACATGGGTAAGGAGGTTAGGATGGTGGTTTTCCCAGGGGAGAACCACGACTTATCGAGGTTTGGCAAGCCGAACCATAGGGTTGTTAGGTTGAGGAGTATTGTGGATTGGTTTAGTGAGAAATTAAGGCGGTAAATCACTGGGACCTGCTCAATTCATCGATGACGTCCTTGGTTACGTTAATGACCCTGACACCCCTCTCAATAGCCCTCCTAACAATCTCAATCCTCTTCCTAAGACCCACGGTCCTGCCTATTACGATCGCCTCCCTCGTTGGATCAACCTTATCCACATCCTCCGGCCTATGCACAGTCACTAGCTTAAACCCAGTCGGGTGTAGGTTCCTGACTAGCCTGGGCTTTCCATAACCAATCTTAACCCTCTTCGGGTAGCCCTTAATCTCGAGCCTTATCTTATTATCATTGCCCTTAGGCCTACGCCAACTCTCCCTGTGGGCAACCCTAAGAAACCTCCACTCATCCATACTCATCCACCTGGGCTCCCTCCTCTCCATCAAGACCCTAATCCTCATCAAACGCCTCAACTTACCACTAAGCGAAACCCTTGGCCTAGGCAGCTTAACCTCAACAGGTTTAGCCTCGGCTGGCCTAACCTCCTGAACAACCTGCTGAACAGCCTCCTGTTGCTGTTGAACCTGCTCGGCACCCTGCTGCCCAGTGGGTTGCTGCGACCCCTGCGCAGCCTGCTGCTCCTGACCTCCCTGCTCTGTGGGTTGCTCAGGCTTGGTCTCCGTGGACATCGCAGAACCACCCCAACTAACACCTTTTTAAATTTACTATTAGTAAACGTACGCTATGAGAACACCACCAACATTGAGCTGCCTAGCCTCCAGGTGGGACAAAACACCCTTAGACGTGCTTAGTATCAGGATACCAACATTCCTAGCCGGTAAGTACTTCTCCTCCCACGCGCGCAACTCGGAAGCCTTAGCATTAAACCTAGGCTTTATTGCGCCAATATCATTTATCTTACCGAGGAGCTGGACCTTAAACTTACCACCCCTACCGTCCTCAATAAACTCAATCTCACCAACATAACCATACCTCTGCATAACCCTAAGAACATTACCAACAAGCTTGGAAGACGGCCAAATAATCACCTCCCTATGGCCCCTAGCCTCCGCATTCTTAATCATAACCAACGCGTTAGTTAACACGTCAAGCAGCACCATACAACCCACGCAGTAAAGGCGTAGAATAAAAACTTTACTGGAAATCAGCGAAGGACTACATCATCACAAACTCAGCCGTACTCCCTAACATCACCCAAGGTAAGGGAAGGGGCGAGTTTTAAATTCCTAACAAATCCATGTGTTAAATCAATTGTCCATATTTAATACCTAAACCCCCAGCACGGGCGCTTCCTTCCTATACCTGGTTAATTGAACCCAGACTAGGAGGAGCATTAAAGGTATCTCTAGTAACGGGCCTATTGCTGTAATAATGGGTACAAACGCGTATTTTGCGAATGCCGTTACTGCAATGGCTATCGCTACCTCGAAATCCCTGGCAGCCACTGAATACCCTATTGCAGTTGAGTCCGCGTAATTATATCCCAGTTTCCTTGATGTGTAGTAGCCTATGTGAAACAGTACGAAGTAGAAGGTGAGCATTACAATAGCCATCATCCATATTAGGTTTGGATATTCCATGATTCCATATCCCTCGCCCCAGAATATGACGACTATTGTGAACAGAAGCGCTATAGTCTGCACATTATCTAGCACCTTCAGAACCCTCGAGAAATACGCCTTCCCCTGTAGCAGATACCTAGTAACTACACCAGCGGCGAGGGGAATGGCTAGATACTCCAGCACACTTTCCAGTATTAATATGGGATTAACGAATACGGTAGTTCTTGTCAATAGCCAAACATAGACAGGCGTCGTGAAGATCTGTATAATGGAGTTCCACGCAACAAATGAAACGCCAAGGGGTAAATTACCCCTTGAGAGGTCTGTCCATACTATCACCATGGCTATGCAAGGTGCAGCCCCAAGTAGTACAACCCCTACAAACGCCTGGCTAGCAACAGTAGAATTCACGAGGCCCAATGCCCTGAATATTATTACGAAGAAGAAATATCCAAGTCCACCCACCAGGAACGGGTCTATCGCATAGTTTAGCGCAACCATTAAGCCTACCTTCTTTGCGTCCGTTAAGCTCTTCGCAAGCTCATTCACCCTGATTTTCACCATGGCTGGGTAAATCATGAAGAACAACCCTACGGGTATACCGTACGTGGACACCAAACCGCTAAAACTGGTTAGATGTACCCCTAACTCGAGCCCAAGTACTATCGCGATGGCAACAAATATGGGGAATAGAATTGCCTTTAAACCTAGTGCCCCGAGGATGCTAGCATTGTTCCCCTGGCCTGAATTACCCATACCTGATCAGCTAACCGACCAGTTGGTCAGTATTTATAAATTATTCCCCAAGTTATTTTAACGATTAATGGTTATCTTAATGAGTGCCTCTAGGTAGGTTTTCTTATCTACTCCTGGTAGGTTAATGACGTAGCAGAGGAGCCCTCCCATGAATGCCCTTATCCTCACAACATCCTCAGTACTATCGCTATTGAAGACGCGCCTACTAACCTCAGCAACAAGAGGTCCACACAATTCCCTACTACTTGCCGCTAATTCCTCATAATTACCCATTAAAGATATCGTGCGTAGGAAGAGCATTCTCATTGTGGGGTCGCTGTACTTCTCAAGGTACCTACTCCCAATGCATCTAAGGATTTCCTCACCATTACCCTCACTTAGGCAGTTAGTCACAATGTCATGAGGTAGACTTTTCTTAGCAACCTCCAGGATTAACCGATCCTTAGTATTGAAATGCCAAAAAATAATCCCCTTAGAAACCCCAGCCCTCTCACATATGTGATCTACAGGAGCATCAAAACCTTCCTCAGCAAATACCTCTATCGCGGCCCGCAGTATCCTCTCCCTCATCAACTCCTTATTCCTAATCCTCGCTCCCGGTCTCATAAACTACACCAGTGGAAAATCTAAGCCATAATTTTAATGTTTTAATCAATTTTAATCACCAATCTGCTACTCACATGAGGAGTTCTATTATGAAGAGTACGCCTGTGATTGCTGCGAATGCCCAAAATGTTACGGTGAATCCTATTATGGATGCCATGTAGCCCACAAGGGGCATTAGGGCTGACATTATCATCATTGATGAGCTGAAGAATGATGTTGATGTCGCTATCTCCTCAGGCTTGAATACCGTGTTTGCTATCTGGAG
>Ga0081474_119725_pt1 | contig 32737 bp, 29 predicted proteins | sample OneHunmetagenome_2_FD_70978 | JGI IMG/M metagenome (GOLD analysis project Ga0081474, IMG submission 70978) | Ferrous microbial mat communities from One Hundred Spring Plain, Yellowstone National Park, USA v2 (version 2) | ecosystem: Environmental > Aquatic > Non-marine Saline and Alkaline >... | reverse complement strand
AAAGATTTGGAATACCAAATTAAGCTAGCGATAAAGCGCGAGCTTTTGGAAGCTCCTATTCAGATTCACTTTGCATCACCAGAGGAGTTTGATGGCTGGTACAAGAAGTTTATTGACAAGTGATTTGACAATACACAAGTGATGGTGTTCAAAAAACCTCGTGTTTGGATTGCTCATGAATTATTCAGGCACACCCAAGTCGATCCTTTAATACACCCTTACAAAAACATGTGTGATGAGAACTTTTGACGTCGTCGTGATAGGCGGCGGAATTCTCGGTGTTTGTGTTAGCTATGTGGCTTCTTGTCTGGGCTTTCGCGTTTGTGTTTTGGAAAGAGAAAGTGACGTCGCGCAACACTCAAGCTCAAGAAACACCGGTGTGGTTCACAGACCATTTTACCTAAATCCAGAAACCAAAAGGATTTTTGCGATCGCCGCGCAAAGGTCGTACTCCCCACTCCAAGAGATTTGTAACGCTTTTCACCTACCTTGGTGTCAAAACGGAACGCTTGAAGTCGCAACAAAAGAAGAGCAAGTTGAAAAGCTAAAACAGTACGCGATATGGGCAAAGCAAAACGGTATGAACGAACAAGAGTTCGAGATTGTGTATCAAAGCGAGCTTGGCAAAATGGAAGAAGGTGTGAAAGGGTATGGAGCTTTTTACAGCAAAAAAGACACGAACACCGATTTTGGAAAAATCACAAAGAGCATAGCGAAGATTTCTCAAAGACTTGGGACAACTTTTTTGTTCAACACGCAAGCAATTTCGATATCTTGTGGTGTTGTCAAAACACAAGCGAGTGAGCTAAAGGGCTTTGTGATAAACGTCGCAGGAGGAGGAGCGTTAAGGCTTGCGCAGACAGAAGGGGTCGCTCACAAATTTGCGCAGCTACACTTTAGAGGAGACTACTGGGTGCTTCACGAAAAGATTGCAAAGAGCTTTAAAAGAAATATTTACACAGTTCCAAGATACTCAAAGTTTCCTTTTCTCGACCCACACATAATCAAGAGACCGAACGGAAACACGGAAATAGGACCAAATGCGTTTTTGGTGAGAACACCTTATAGCTACAAGGGAACGCTCAGCGCGCTTTTCGCAAACGCACTCGGTTCAGGAAGCGGAAGCGTTTCCAAACGCTTAAAACTTTTTTTGAACCGTGAGTTCCTTTCTCTTGTCGCAAGCGACTGGCTCACTTCCATTTCAAAAAGATACATCGCAAAAAGAGTAAGCGCTTTTGCGCCCGCTTTGAGTCACAAACACTTTGTGGGAAGGGGTGTTTCGGGAATTAGGCACAACCTTATCGACCAAAATGGTTTTGTTCCTGAGGCAGTGCTGATACAAACGGAAAACTCTTTCCATGTTCTTAACTACAACTCTCCAGGCGCAACTGGTAGCGCTTGGTTTGCGGCATCCATCGTAAAAAGGTTGGTGAACACGGGTTTCTTGAACGCGAAAAAAGGTGTAACCCCACCCTTTTGGAAAAGTCTAATCGAAGAAGATGAAGGTTGGAAAGAGTTAAGGGTTATTTTCAAAAATCTTCGCTAGTAACCAATTAAAGCCATAGTGGCAATTCGAAATTTTGCTATTGAAACAAGATCAGGTACTTCCATTCAGTTAGATCAGAGAAGAACGAAAGGAATGCTTCTTGTGCACACCCACCGAGGTTGGAGGTGTTAAGGCAGTAAGATCAATTTTTGTATTTGAAACAGAACCAAAATTCTTAAAGACCCTTTCTTAATTGTAGCGTGTCATCGCCAAATTCAAGATTTTAACTTTTTAAATGGTTCAGATGATGTAAGTTGCTTTTGTGAGCTACCCCCGCTCTCAAGAGCGGAAGCTTCCTACCTCATCGCCCCGCTTTGCGTCCTGTTTAGTGCAAGAGTGCTACCGCAGGTGGTACCCTTTTAAAAAGTGTTAAGATCCAAAATAAAACCAAAGAAGCGACGGTAGAAAACGTGGTACTTTAAAATTGGTCGATTCTACCTCAAACACACGCAGGAGGCTTTATAAGAAGGACTGCGAAAAAGCTTTTCCGCGCTTTACAAGTTCGAAAAACAAGCAATAGAAGTGTGAACTTGTTTTGATCGAACTCTTTTAAATCCTCGAGAATTAGGAGGTCGTACTTTTTTTGTCATACTTTTTTGCTGGTTTCGTCTTTACCTTTGAAACTTAAGAGATTCTTTAGAGCGTCTTAAACCTATCCAGACCAAAAGAAGCTTTGGGTTTTAAGGAAGCTCCCGTCTGAAAAATTGCAAGCCTTGCGATTTATAACTCTCACGACTCGAATTCTTGGCGCGTTTCTCCGTTTGCGTTTCGATTTGTTCTACAGTTTCACGCAGATTCTCTTGGCTTTATTCCTCAACCTATCAAAAAACTTTCCTGAGATTGTAAAACCTCTTAAATACTTGTGAGTGTCTGCAATTCAGGGTCGTTTGTGTAAAGCGAGCTACTGAAGCTCGTTTTCACCATGTTGTTTTTAACAAGCTTGTACAAACTACCCCAAACTTCATTCTCTTTGTGCTTTTATGCTCGGAATAAGCTTTCACAAACGCGTCCAGTTTAACCTTGTACTCGTATTCATTTTGGTATCTTAGGCGAAATTTTAAATCTTTATAAATAGGCTATATCGCATGCTTACATTTGGAAAGATTTTACAAGCAAAGAAAAGAATAAAGCACGCTGTCACCAAAACTCCACTTATTGAATCTCCCGCACTTTCAAAAATTTTTTCTGTAAAAGTTTACCTGAAGCTTGAGTGCTACCAACCCATAAGGGTTTTTAAGCTTCGAGGTGCTTACAACAAAATCTCACTTTTAGAAAGTGAGCATATATTTGCCGCATCGTCTGGCAACCACGGTCTTGCGGTTGCGTATAGCTGTCGCCAACTAGGTAAAAAGTGCACCGTCGTAGTTCCTCAAAACATAATTCAAGAAAAGCTTGAAGCAATTGAAGAAATGGGCGCAACTGTTGTGCGCTATGGTAAGTACCACCATGAAAGAGAAGCGGAAGCTAAGAGGCTCGCACAAGAAATGAACGGGGCGTTTGTTCATCCCTTCGATGACGAAGTTGTGGCAGGTCAGGGAACAATTGGTTTGGAAATTTTTGAAGATTTACCAGAAGCCGATTGCGTGGTCGTCCCAGTTGGTGGAGGAGGCCTTATTGCTGGCGTTGCAACAGCTTTAAAGACGCTCAATCCTTCAATCAAAATTTACGGCGTAGAACCGCAAGGTGCGCCAAAGCTAAAAGAGGCGCTCAAAGCCGGAAAACCAGTTCAGCTATCCTCGACATCTTCGATTGCCGACGGTTTGATTTCTACGACAATAGGAAAAATAGGTTTTGAGGTTGCACAAAAGTTTGTCGATGAAGTTTATAGCGTAAGCGACCAAATGATACTCGATGCTTTAAAAATATTGGTAACAAAGGCGCACGTAATCGCCGAACTTTCGGCCGCAACTACGCTTGCGCTGCTATCACAAAAAAAGGTTGGAGAAAAAGTTGTGCTCATCGTATCTGGCGCAAACATTTCGCTAAAACTACTTCAGCAAATTTTACAAGGCTAAACTGAGCTTAGAAATGTTTATTATTTTGCTTGAAAAAAATTGATATATGAGTCAAGAATCAGATAGTGTCTCGGAAATAATCGCAAGAATCGATAGGCTTCCAGTGCGTCCCTATCCGCGTAGCTGGCTCGTGATTCTCGGTGTGGGCTATTTCTTTGCGTTTTACGATATTCTCACTCTCTCATTTGCGCTTGTATCTCCCATGGTAAAGCAACTTGCGCTCACACAGGCGCTTATTAGCGGTGCGGTTTCGGCCACGCTTTTTGGATACATCATCGGAGCGTACGCTGTTTCCACAACAAGCGACTATTTGGGTAGAAGGCTTGGGCTAATCGCCAATTTGATGATCTTTTCTATTGGCTCCCTTCTTTCTGCTCTTGCGACAAACGCGAGTGTGCTCATCGCATCAAGATTCCTTACAGGGATGGGAATAGGCTCAGAAATTTCGATTATAAACACTTACATGGCAGAAATCACGCCCGCTCCTTTAAGAGGAAGGTTGACTCAATGGGCTTACGTTTCTGGAGCGCTTGGATTTGCGCTCACCCCCTTTATCGCTCTTGTTTTAATACCAGTTTCCCCTATAGGATGGCGCTACATGTTTGCGATTGGTGCACTTGGCGCGCTCGCATCGGTTTTTCTTCGCATAGTCTTACCAGAATCTCCGCGTTGGCTTAGCGTCAAAGGAAGGGTTTTAGAAGCGGAAAATGTCGTCTCTCTTATGGAAGAGTACACGAAGGCCAAGCTGGGTAGCCTTCCGCCAGTTCCACCACCTCTTACGATCACCGCTTTAAAGCGCTTTCCCACACGTGAACTGTTCAACGCAAAGTATGGCTTGAGGTTGCTTGTTTTGACGCTCTTCTGGTTCTTTGACTACATGCTTGCGTACGGTGTTCTTGGCTTTGCTCCATACATGCTCGTTGACGCGGGTTTCGTTTTCACATCTGCAGTGTGGTACATAGCGCTTGGAAGCGTTGGATACATCATAGGTGCAGTTTCTATGAGTTACATCGCCGACTCTTGGGAGAGAAAGTTTTTGATCGCAAGCGCAACTACGATTGCGATCATTGGCACGCTGCTTTATGCTGGAGCGGTGGCTTATCATTCGGCGGTTATGCTCACACTTGGCGCATTTCTTGGTGCATTCGCCACCGCCTTTGCCGTACCAGCTTACACGTACACCGCGGAAAACTTTCCAACAAGAGCGCGTGCGTCTGGGTTTGCTTTGGCAGATGGCGTTGGACATTTGGGAGGAGCGGTTGTACCCTTCGTTTTTCTTGCGCTTTTTGATCCGCTCAAACCGATGACAGCGGTCAGAACGTTCCTAGTTTTTGCGCTCTTTGAAGTCATAGCAACCCTCATTATTCTCACCGGCCCAAGAAGCACAAAGCTAAGACTGGAGGAGCTTTCGGCTTGATTGCGAAAATTAACGGCGCTAACATCTATTACGAAATAGACGGCAATGGCGAGCCTCTTGTGCTCATAGAGGGTTTGGGCTATTCAAGCTGGATGTGGTACAGGCAGAGAGAGCTTGCTAAAAAATTTCGCTTGGTGATATTTGACAATAGAGGTGTTGGCGCATCTGACAGGCTTGAAAACGCTTACACGATAGAAGAGTTTGCGAAAGATCTTCGTGATTTGCTAAACCATCTCGAAATTCAAACCGCCCACCTTTTAGGAGTTTCTATGGGAGGGATGATAGCGCTTGAGTTTGCGCTAAGCTATCCGAAGTTTGTAAAAACGCTTGTACTGTGTTCGACGAGTCCAGGAATACGTGGCAAAAGCGCCGAGCGCGAAGTTCTAAGTTTGATGTTTGAGCCGCCGTCCACAGATTTAAGGTCATGGATTAAGCGCAAAATGAGCGTAGCTTTTTCAAAAAGATTTCTTACTACAGAAGAGTTTGAAAAAGTGATTGAGCTAAGACTTCCTTGGATTCCCGACCAAGCGTCGCTTCTAAATCAGGCAAGCGCAGTAGCGCGCTTTGATGTGCTCGATAGACTACACCAAATTGACAAACCAACGCTAATCATTGCGGGAATGGAAGACAGGGTAGTTCCTTACGAAAACTCTTTGCTTTTACACTCGAAAATTTCTTTGAGCGCGCTACACATTTTTAGACACGCGGGACATCTTGTTTTTATTGAATGCGCTCAAAAATTCAACACGCTTGTGAGCGATTTTATAAACGATGTAAATCTTGCAAAATTCAAAAGAAGGAAGGTTGAAGAAGAGTGTTAGAAAACCTGCTTAAAGCAAGGGCGAATATCGAAGACAAGCTTGCCGTAGAGGATTTGAAATTGGGTTGCTTTAAGTATTCACAGCTAGATGAGCTTAGCGAGGATTTGGCTTCAAGACTTTCAAAAAGTGTAAAGCAAAGCGACAAAGTGTGCGCGATCGCACAAAACTCCGTGTATTATCTTGCTTTGTTTTTCGCACTGAGAAAGCTTGGCGCAACGCTTGTCCCAATTAACCCAAACGTCGAAAAAAAGATGATCGAGCAAATACTAAAGGACACAAAACCAAAAGTTATAATCGACGAACACTTTGGCTACGGCGTAAAGTTTGATGAACTGTTAAACTCTCAAGGAATTGATTACGAAAATAAGCAAAGCGATATCGCGATGATTCTTTACACGGGCGGCACTACTGGAAAGCCAAAGGGAGCGCTCATTCCTGAACGACAAATTGTTTGGAATGCGATAAACACTGTTTTCTCGTGGAATATCGGTGCTAATGACCGCACTTTCAACACGATGCCCATGCATCACACAGCAGGATGGAATGTGCTCACCTTACCCCTGCTTTTTTGTGGTGGCTCGGTGATTCTTGACAGCGGTAAGTTTGACCCAGGAAAAACCATCGACGTGCTTAGCACAAAAGGATGTACGGTATACATGGGTGTGCCAACAATGCTGGACGCGATTTCTAAACACCCTTCTTTCCAAGTGACCGACTTGAGTCGTGTTGTTTTCATTTCAGGCGGAGGGGTTCTTTCCCCAAGGGTTTTTGAGAGGTTTAAAAAGCGCGGTCTTAAAATTTTTCAGGGTTATGGCTTAACAGAAGCAGGTCCAAACAACTTCTATATTTCGCCAGAAAGATTTGCCAAAAAACCTTGGAGTGTTGGAAAACCCATGCTTTTTGTACAAGCAAAGCTTGACAAAACAGGAGAGTTGCTCATCAAAGGGCCTCATGTTTTTCAAGGCTATTTGGGCAAAGAAGAAAACCCGTTTGATTCTGAGGGATATCTACACACTGGAGATGTGTTTTGCATTGACGAAGAAGGCGATTTCTTTTTTGTGGACAGAATAAAAGACGTGATAAAAACTGGTGGCGAAAACGTGTATTCGACTGAAGTGGAAAGGGTGATTCTTGAGAACGCGTACGTGAAAGAAGCGGCTGTTATCGGAGTTCCGGACGAACACTGGGGAGAAAAGGTGGTCGCTTTTTTGGTGTGTGAAAAACCTCTTAATGTTGAAGAGCTCAAACAAGAGCTAAGAAAAAAGCTTGCGTCTTACAAAATTCCAAAGGATTTTGTTTTTGTGGAGTCGCTTCCAAAATCCTCATTTGGCAAGGTTTTGAAGTCGGAACTCAGAAGAATGTACGAAAAAGGTGGTGGTTTTGGCTAGAATAGTCGACATACAATTTTACATACCTCAAAGTTACCAAAGTTATGAGGATATCGCGACTCTCAGTGGATTACCGTCAAGCGTTGTAAAGGAAAAACTGGGAATCACTAAAAAGCCAGTCGAAAACAAGCTCGGAATTGAAGAAATGCTACTTGAGAGTGCGAAAGGATTGCTTTCAGCCGATAGAAAACAAAACACAAAAATTGTGATTTATTCAGGGTCAGACGCAAAAGGAAAGCATGTGTGGACGCTTGCGCCGAAACTCGGCTACCTGTTAGAGCTCAAACGCTACTACGGTTTCGACGTGTCATCTCAGTGTGTCGGTGGGATTGTGGGACTACAGCTAGCCACAAAACTTGTGAGCAATGGAAGTTATGCGCTACTTTGCGTTGCCACAAAACAAAGTTCGCTCGTGAACTACTCCGACCCTTCTTCAACCTTCATGTTTGACTTTTCGGACGGTGCGATGAGCGCGCTCATCGCAAAAGAAGAAGGAAAGTACGAAATTCTTTCGTTCAGCTTTCTATCAGACGGATATTTCGGAGACGTAGTTTATGCCGAACAGCGCTCCAACCTGCTCGAAGTGCACGAAATTCCTGGTTGGAGAGACAAAATGAGAGAAGAGTCTAAGAAAAATTTCATTTACGTCATAGAAGAAGCTCTTTCGCAAGCGGGCGTTTCGAAAAGCAAAATAGGCTTTGTTGCGCTCGTTCACATGAAAAGATCTTTTCACCGAGCGCTTCTAGATACGCTCGGACTTAAAGAAGAGCAATCGTTTTATCTTGAAAATTTCGGACACATGCAGGGAGTAGACCCGTTTCTTGCGATGGAGATTGCGCGCAAGCAGGGCAAACTCGAAAAAGGCGTTGTGGTCTTGGCTTCTGCTGGCACGGGTTGGACGTGGGGGGCTAGCGTTCTTGAAGTGCTTTGATTTTTAAAGAACAACCGCTAAGGCTTTAGCATCGCGCTTAGCGCGCTTAACAACTGTGAAAGCTTTGTTTCATCAAGCTCGGCGTCTCCCCAAAGTATGTAGCGCTTGCCGACGAAATCCGCAATGCCCATAAGCGTATAAGAAAGTAGCTCTGGGTCCATCTTTCTGATCTCTCCTTTTTTCATGGCGCTCTCAAGGCGTCTTGAGTAGCCTTCGGCGATTTTTTTGTAGTGCCATTTGTAAATCTCTTCGTCAACTATCTCCGCTTCTCTTAAAATTTTGTAAGCAAACTTGTTTTCCCGAAACCACTCAAAAAAAGCCTTAAACCCTTCCTGCTCGATACTTATTCTGTCTTTTAGACCGCTTGTTCGCACAGCCAAGTGTTTTCTTAAATCGTGGTTTATCATCTTTACTAGTTCTATCAAAATGTCCTTTTTTCCGTTAAAGTAAGAGTAAACCAAACCATACGCTACACCAGCACCAATCGCTATGTCGTAGATTTTCGTTTTGTGAAAACCCTTTTCCGCAAACACCTTTTTTGAAGCTTCTAGTATCTTTTGAAGGCTCTTACGCCCTCGTTCGGTTGTGGGTAGCCTTTTCATTAGCAAATAAAACCGCAAACGAATTTTAAGCGTTTTTATGTGAGAAAAGCGGTCACGCCGAGAATTGCAAAAATCACAAGGTGACCGTAAAGACCTAGCCTAAGAATCCTAACGCCCCTTTCTTCAAGCTCACCTCTTTTATAGCTTTTAAACGCGTTATAATAAACGCTCAAATACACGCCAAGAAATGCTACTGCGAAAAACAAAACGGACAAAAGTGCGTAGGTGTTCAACTTTTTCACCTCATGGTGGGTAAACCGCTATGTGCGCCATTACGAAGATTATCGCAATCTGCATCACACCCTGCACACCCGAAAGCTTTATGTTTATTCCGTTAAGTTTTGCAATCTTTTGACGATCTGGGTTTGGTTTCGCAAGCTCCATGAATATCCTCATACCGTTTGGCATAAAAACACCAAAGCCTTGCGCTGAAAGAATCAACACGATCACCCCAGCCGCAATAATCCAAGGAGAGCGAAGGTCAAAAACGCCCAAAGATTGCGCAAGGTACACACCAGCGGTTATCGCGGTAGCCGCAAGCGAAGGCATTATGAAAAATGTGGTAGGAGTGAGTCTCTTTGCGATCTCTACCCTTCCAGGAAGGTCTAGCGACGCAAGTATTCTGCCCAAAATCACACTCATAAACAGGTCAAAGCCAGTCCAGACGCCACCCGAAGTAACGTGAACGTACTGCAAAAGAAACAAGCTCTTTGTTGAAAGAGCAAGAACAAGCGAAAGAGGCGGAATGAGCGCAAGAATGAAACTCCAAAGCAAAAGGGAAGAAGTGTACTTAGGAATTCTTTCTTGTGACTCAACTCGGCTCATTTCAGAAGTTTTGATTTGCTCTTCCACCACGCAATTGTAAACTCTGTTTTGCTTATAAAGATTGGGTTTATTGTAATATTATAGGAACTTTTGTGAAAACTGATGCAGCAAACTCAGTTGTTTCAAGTTGCAATCTTTTTAAGACAGAAAAAGGATATATACCATTGTAACCGTTGAGCATAGGGGTCAATTTGAAAAACTACGCCTATCTTTTGATTGGTTTGGTAGTGGGATTGGTGGTCGCAGGTGTTCCAGCGTATTTCTTCTATTCTCAGTACCAAAGCTATACGAAAATAACCAATCTTTCAAACACAATTGTAGAAGCTTCGGCAATGACCGTGAACACGCCTGCAGGTGGGGAGGTTCAAGTCGTGGTTTTTCACGCAAACTATCCAGGCTACCTTCTTATTACAAAAATTGGGGGTTAAGGGGGCGGAAAACCTCGCCTCTTTGAGGAGCGGGGATGGATAGCCCCCTTATATTTAAATATGAGTTCTATTTTTCTCTTAGTGACGCTAATGACGCTCCTCCCAAGCTCGATTGAGGGCTTAATGGGACTGTGGGAGGAGCATCTACCATCTCTTTTCCCTCTTAAAGGGACTAGAGCTATGCGATGATAGTCCCATATTCAAGTGGGAGTGGTTCTCTGAGCCACCTTACTGCCCGCCAAATGAGGGATGTAGCCCCGAACCGATGGTGGGAACGATGAACCCTTTGGGAGGGAACCCTCGCCTTTCCAGGGCGGGGAGGAAGTCAGATCATTTAATCACTGCCAAAGACTAACGCATCGAACTTTAGTATTCGCGAAGTCAGCAATAAATTCACTTATTTTGCGATTATAAAATTATTCTTGTGCTACTCATTTTGTTAAAACGCATTCAATTTTTAATTCTACCAATTCAAGAATTGCTTTTAGTTCGTGTAAGAGACTTGTATTTCATCGGAGGTCTAAATCTTGGTAATTTTTTTCGGATCTCCTCTAGTTTGACTTTTTTGTATCTTTTGGGTTGACAACGCGTAGCGCTGAACCAATTTGCACACCGTTAAAATAATTCAGTATTTCCTCTTTTGTGTGTTTGGTTTCGTGGGATCGTTTGGGTTATTAATTCCTCAACTGGTTTTTCAAGACGTTCGCCAACCGTGAACTCACCTTACTAAGGCCTGCACTGGTTTTGTCGCATAAATTCTTGTTCCTTGTGCGATTGAGCAGTACTTCCTGTACTCCCACTTCTTAGAACCTTCAAGTATCTGCTCCGCCCATTTAGGTTCAATAGACATTAAGACGACATCTGTCATATGATCCATTTGTAGAGATTGTATATTTTGTGTTTAGAATGGTGGGCAAACAAAACGTTGGTGGACACTTCAATCTAGGATTCGGTGAAAAATTCACCACTTGCTTCAAGTTGAAATTGTCAGGGGTTTTAAGCAAATTAGCAGTTCAAAGTTTTTCGGGCGCTTAAGCTTTCTAAAAACTTGTGTGTAAGGGTAGGACAAAGTCTGAGAACTCGAACACATTAGTACTCGGTTTTCGCTGTGGATTCTTAGCACAGTGGTACACTTGTGTGCGTTTTTGTCGTAGTGGACGCTTACACACACGACGAAAAACTCAGGGCGTAAGTGTTTGGTAAACCATCGCCAAAAGCGGATAACAGCATCGCGAAACTATAGCTCGAGTCACAAAGACTTTAAAGCTTTTATAACGCTCCTAGAAAAAGTTGTGTATTGACACACTGAACGCGACACACAGAAAACATCAAAACGAGCTCTCACGCGCAGTCTTAATTTCGAAAGCTCACTCGACGATTTTGTCGGCGTGCGCGACTTCAGTCTTTCTCCAGGTTTCGCTTGAAAGCGTAATTCCTACAAGCATCACAAGCGAAAACGCTATGAGTAGCAAAAGCCAAGATTCAAACAAACCGATCACAGAGCTCAGAGCGTATATCAAAGAAATCGCAAACCCGCCCACGATAGCACCTGCGTTGTACGCAAAACCCACACCCGTAGCTCTGAACCTTTTGCTAAACAGCTCTGAAAGAAACGCAGGAAGTGTTGAAAATATCATTGCTTCAAGAAACGCCTGCACCGAAAACGCGCTCACAAAAGTTGTGTAACCTCCTGAATAACCCAGCTTGAGTATCGGGTAGACGCTCAAAACAAAGATCAGCGAGTAAATGAGCATCGGTCTTTTTCTTCCGCCTATCACGTTGCCTAGCGCCCCGCCTATCCACACACCAAATAGAGAAACCAAGTTTATTACCGCAACGCCCACTCCAACGCTTACACCGCTAAAACCCTTTGTGAACATGACCGAAGGGTAGAAGCTAAAAGTCGCGGTGTTCACAAAGAGTAAACCAGTGGTTATAAGAATTGCAAAGAGCATAGCCTTCGGCGCTTGCTTGAATAGCCCCCTTACAGGAATCCTTTCCACCTCACCTCTTGTCTTCATTTCTTCGAAAACGGGTGTTTCCTTGGAAACCGCTCTGAGTAAAACCGTGATCGCACCGGGCACAAGCGCGGTTGCAAAAAACACTCTCCAACCCACCACAGAAAAAGAGCTTCCGAAATACGCCTTGAGAGCCGCGTAAACAAAAGAGACTATAAAGTAGCCCATGCCAAAGCCGCTTTGAACGAAACTACCGATAAAGTTTCTCTTTTCAGCGGGTATGCTTTCCATCGCAAGCGTGGTTCCACCGCCGTACTCCGCGCCCGCAAAGAAGCCCTCTAAAAAGAGCACTGTGTAAAGTAAAACGGGAGAAAGCAACCCGACTTGCTTGTAGCTTGGTAGCGCGCCTTTTAGCGCCGCAAAAATCGAAAAGAAGAGAACGGTGAGAACGAGCATCGACTTTCTGCCCATTTTGTCACCGAGAAAGTTTCCGAGCGTAAGAGAGCCAATGCTTCTTGCAAGCGCGCCCACCGCAAGCCCGCAAACGTCGCAACGATCCCCCCAAGCGAAGCAGGGAAAAATATGGGCGCTATCGTGAGCGCAACAAGAGCGTACGCTATAGAGGTGTAACCGTCCATAAGCCAGCCTCCCCAAGCGGCTAGCACTTGCGCCCATTGCTTGCGGTTTAAACCGTACACGCCCAACTTGGCGTGCAAAACAACTAGTGAATATTAAGCGTAACGAAGTGGTTGAGCGTTGTAAAATGTTGTGTCAAACCCATTTGTGATTCGCGGTTGGAACTGAGTACTTGCCCGCTCTGGTTTGGTATTTCCGCACGCGCGCGTAGCGCGAGTAAATCGCTCAGCCCTTTTCAAAGCTTGATGTGAACCAGAAGCATCGTCAATGTAAACTATAGCAACTTCCCAATCCACCTGCCGTGCATTACGATGTACAAGTCTGTGTGTCATCGTGAGTTTGCGTGCTTTCGTATTTTACCCACTTCTTTTGTAGTCGTAAGTGAGTTTGTGCTTCTTCAATATAGTAGGAATAGTGTTATGGGAAAGATTCATCTCTTTAACACAAAGCGTTCGATGGGCATTTGCAGTATGCGCAAGCTGTGTTATCGTCTTCCTTGGCCTTCCGCTTTGGCACCAGTTGATGTAGATCAGAACTGCTAGGGATGGGTGAACATGCTACAACAGAGCTATTTCGTTTGTGCTAAGTTTGCTCGCGCTCTTTTGAATTATCAATGTAATCTTGCGATTTTTTAATAACCGCTCTATGAACTGTTGATGATTTTAGAAGATATGCTTATTATCAAGCAAATACTATTATAATTATGAAAAAATCAACAAAGGATAAATTAAAAGGTAAAGCTGAAAGGATGAAAGAGGACGCTAAGGAAGCAGGTGGGAAAGCAAAGTCAGCCGCAAGCGATATAAAGAAGGATGTCAAAGAGCGGGTTCATAAAGCTACTGAAAAATAAATCCGCACGATAAATGCTTTCATACACTTACATATTAGGTGTGGAACGCTTAAATCGTCTCTAGCTTCCCCTATTATATTCATATTTTCCTTCTCTTTATAATTTCTCGTATTTGCTGTTTATAGTTTTTAAGACAACCTGCCATGTCTCAAGATTCTTTGAAAGTACGGCTTGTACGCAAGTCACACGATAGCAGTCCAATTAACGCTACTAAGGTGTTATCACTTCCCTCATAAACGATTTGGTGGACCCATGTTTGTATCCCTGTTCAGGGTTCAACTTGCAAAAAATGTGGGTTATGCTCGTGTAACAAATCCTTGCTTTAGGCTAGTGAACAATCCTTGTGGGTCGTATTTCGCTCTGATTTCTTGTAGTCTCCTATATTTGGGGTTTTCATAGGAGGCGGCTAATAATTCATTGGAGAGTTCACCAAGATAGTTGATGTAATGGCCTGATGAATAAGGCTCCATAGATTCAAAGAATCTCTTTGTCCACGCGACATTGCTTTGGGTTTGGCTGGGATCGATCCACTTGGACACAATGTTGAGGTTAAACCTAGCATCCCTGTGGCTAAAGGCGCCATCGCTCCCAGCTTTTTTAAGAGCATCACCTAAGTATTTAAGGTGTACCTCGGTTAGAGGTGATGGGGAATCGTACCAGTATTTGTAGACGTTGTCCAACACTTCGGGTGTTAGATTCGAAATATAATGATTCTTCCAGTAGTTATGAATACCTGTTTAATCCTCCAGGTATTCATAGAGGATTAAACTCGTTGGGCAAGGATTGCAAACTCAGATAAGGGATGGGGGCCATCATGTCGACCTTGAATTTATCGAGGTGTTTAAACGGCAAGACCACCTGCTCCCCCTGCTTGGGGTCACCCATATATCCTCCTACTATAACGATCATCTTATTTCCATGCATTTCACGTGGTAAGAATGGTGCTGGTGGGGCTGTGGAGAGCACGATTGGTAAGAAGAGTTCATCTGGTGACTTCTCCATTAACTTTATCGCTTCAGGTACGACTGTGTGAAACGAATCTCCTTGATAAATCAGCATTCCTCCGTAAACCGTTGGCCCTACTCTGTGTAAACGAAATCCGAACGAAGTCACCACACCCAATCCGTGTCCGCCACCGCATAAAGCCCAAAACAGGTCTTTGTTTTCATCCTTGTTTGCAAACAACACCTCTCCCTCTGAAGTGACAACCTGCGCTTCGAAAAGATTGTCACACGCGAGCCCATGCTTCCTACTCAGCCAGCCAATGCCTCCCCCAAGTGTGAATCCAGCCAGTGGTCGATATTCTACCCCCAGGGGTTGCCAGACCGAACAATTGCGCTTCACGGTCAAACTCACCCCAAGTTGCTCCCCCCTGAACCCTGGCAGTTTGCGTTCTAGGGTCGACCCAGACACCTCTCATTAAGCCTAGATCAACAACCATTCCATCATCAACCACACACGAACCAGATACACTATGACCGCCGCCCCGTACTGATACCTTCAGTCCTTTTTCTTCGCGTAACCGACTCCCTGAATCACATCTAATGTATCTGCGCACTTGACTATCAACCGAGGCTTTCTATCGATCATACCGTTCCATATTTTGCGCTCCTTGTCATACTCGGGTTCACCTCTAGCGATAATCTTACCCCTGAGTCTTTCTAAGACCATCGTCGTTTTGTGCACCAAATTGGTTCATAATTCGAGACGGGCAACGGATAAGCCTATTTAAATTTGGGCTTATAAAAAATAAGTAAACCCAAAATAAAGGAGATCCAACTTTTTAAATATCAAAATACGAAAAGCTAGCTCCAATATGGAGGCTTGATAAAATTCCACAGTCTGGTCATAATGTGTATATACGGATGAACGAATTACACATCCAGAATTTCTTACAAAACCGGCCGATTCCCTATCAACATGGTGCTTGATTTCAAAAAAGTAGTGGGCTTTAGAAGCTCTATGAGAGCATAAGTGACGATGATTCAAACTATGGCATTTCCCTTTCTTGCGTTTAAGGTGTTACGGTATTTTTTAAGACGTGTCTAGATAAGGCTTAAACACGATGGGCCTACGCTTTGGATTAGATGAATATCCGTGTCTCCCACCCTTAACCGCGCAAGCTTGTATATCCAATCCTATTTCGGACGCGCTTTATCACATAGAAAAGCACAAAACACAATCACACCCCTTTATCCGCACAGGATTATTTTCAAAGCGGAAAGTCAAACACTCAAGGTTTTGGATTTCACGTGTGTAATGCGTGGGGGAGCCGTGGGAGTGGTAACTTTTGTGAGAGCTTCTGAAAGAAGTGCAAAGCTTTGGTATATTAAACATAACTATAGTGTATACAAAAAATCTTTGATGTCTGTTATACTTTTGACTTTTGAAATTAACCTCGTAAAATCCTGCTTGTTTCCGTATTTTTCTTTGTAAACTTCAATTAGTTGTTTATACTTTTGGGGGTGTGTCACGAACGTGCAATCTATTACGTGAAGAAGTATATAACGATTCGCGTCTATTCTGAGTTCGTCATCTTTGTCCGTGGTCACGAACACAAGTTTTATGTGCTTAGTGCTGGGCGATTTTTCCAGTTCTCTCTTCCAAAAAGCAGTCTCCGTTAATCGCTCTCTTAAGCTGGTTTTACACGAAATAATCGCCTTAACAAAGCTTTTTTCAACGATGAGAATGTCAGCATCGGGTAATATTTCACTCCAATTTTTAATAGCCACTTGCTCTTTATAGCTAGAGAGCGCCTCGTCACCCATCACCGCCATAAATTTTCGGTTTAACACGGGATCCTCTGTTAATTTTTGGTTTAGCACTTTGAACACAGCGTATTCATACAGAGACCCTTTGCAAGTTCTCCACGCTTGATCACGGCTTCTCGGTTTGTTGTAAAAGAGTTGCAAAGTGACTCGTAATTTGTTCTCTGCTAATTCGTCAAAATTTTGAACTGCGTCCAAGTAATTCCCGTTGTATACTTTACTTACTATTTCATCGTATTTGTCTTTGAGAAGTGCTAGCACTTCTTCTTTCGGCTTAAACCCGCGCCTCATCTTTGTTACTCCATTAGCTTCTTTTGGAAGACCATGCCCTCTTTTATTAACCTCTCTTTCGCGATTTCGCAGTATTTCTCATCTATTTCAACACCTATTCCTCTTCTGTTTAGTAGCGCACACGCTATTAGCGTAGTTCCACTACCGAGAAAAGGGTCTAGCACAGTGTCATTCACAAAGCTGAAAAGCTTAATACACCTCCTTGGTAGCTCCAAAGGAAAAGGTGCGGGATGTCCAACTTTTGCCCTATTTTCTCCAGCAAAGCTCCACACACCGTTTGTCCACTCTATGAACTCGTGCCTTGTGATGTCTGACACGCCTACATCACTTGTCTTCTTCCATTTGCTTTTGTAGAGTAGCACTATAACCTCTACTGGAGCTATAACGTATGGAGCACTTGCGCTAAGCCAAGAACCCCACGCAGTCCTTCTTGATATGTTCTGCTCATTCCATATTATTGTGCTAAAATACTTCCAACCAACTCTCTTTGCGATGGACAGCACATCCGCGTAAACGCTTTGAAACCCCTCTTCCCTACGCCCCTTACTCTTGTCTAGTGGTATATTCAAACACATTCTGCCATCGGGCTTTAACAGCTCTAAAGCTTTTTTGAGCCACTTTTCCGTGAATTCGAGGTATTTGTCGTAAGGAATGTTGTCTCTGAAAGATTCGTAGTGTATATCCACATTATAGGGTGGAGAGGTCACTATCAAATCTATCGAGTTAAGAGGTATTAGATCTGTAGTTAGAAAATCATCGTTGATAACAACTATCCTACCATCTTTCGTTGTGAAATATATTCTTTCATCTTTTTCTGATTTTGCGTTGGACACACGATTTTTATCCACACTTACCACCATTTCTTTTAATGATTTTAAAATAACTGTGATACTGCTTTAATCTTGCGCTGAGCATTCTGAGATTCTTCATAACAACCAAGAACAATAGTTTCTAGGTATTATTAAAAGATAGCAGTAAACCGCTTAAAAATACTTTGAGTCCCGTAAACTTTTTCGGTAGAAAACTTTGATATTGTTCAAATCAGTCCGCCTTCTTGAGGTGTTCTGCTTATATCTTACGAAGATGAACCAGTTAAAGTTTCAGCGTTTGCTAAAAGTGTGTGAAGCTTTCTCGCATTACAAAACACTTTTGTCCTCCTTTTCGGCAGAAGAATTTCTCGATCTTGTTTCTCTTACCGAAGGTTTTGTAATAATAATCAACTCCAAAAACTTCAAAAGCCCAGCTTTACCATCCCTGTTTACTACAAATTTTGTGCGCTTTAACGCTTTTTACAACATCGCATCAAACGCGCTCCTTTAGTCACCTTTTTAGCAATTAGCTACCTCGTGTCTCCATTACAACTTTCCACACGTACACTTTATGTTTACCTTAAGCTTCGTTTCATCGACTATAATCTCTCTCTGAAGAACATCGAGCATTATGGAACTTGCTCAAGCACCGAAGTGTGAGATATTACGAATTGTTCAGTTACCACGATAACAGTCAAACGCTTCGATAGGTTTTTTATTGCGTTTACATTTGCGGATCTGTTAATTATTTGATTGCGTCTAACTTTTAGCATTGACAGGGTCTGCGCCTTAACTTTTACCTGAAATTCTTATTTGTCCAATATCAGTTTGTTAATACTACGTATATTATGATATAAATTGTTAAGCACTAATAATTTTAGAAAAATGAATATTACGCTATAACCAGAAAGATTAAAAAGGTAAAGAGGTAAGAATTATAATAAAACATAAGGCGAGGTTTGGATGGCCGCAGTAAATCTACCAAAATTTCACGAATTTCTGGTCCCCATACTAAGATACGCTAGTGACGGAAAAGAACACGGTTTATCCGAAACCATTGAGGAAATGTCAAGACTATTTAATCTGAGCAAGGAACAAAGAAATCTCCTAATGCCTAATGGCAAGAGAACATATATTTACGTCAGAGTGTCTTGGGCTATAACCTACCTTGTCCAAGCAGGTCTTCTAATTAGAACAGGTCGGTCTAAATATATGATTTCAGATAAGGGTAAAGAAGAGGTAAAAATTATACCAGAAAAGATAACTCCAAAATATCTTGAAAAATTTGAATCTTTTGTTAGATTTAAAAAACTCAGGCATAAAGAAAAAGAGAACAATGCAAGTGGTAAAAAATTAAAAGAAACAGGGCTAACACCAGACGAAGAAATTGAAAGAATACTCGAGGACCACAACGAGCTACTGGCTCAAGAGGTATTGAATACTCTTGTTAAAATACAACCATCGGATTTTGAGCGTGTTATAATCGACTTGGTTTTAGCATTAGGATATGGAAGGAATTTTGAAGAAATGGCGAAGGTTCTCGGAAAACCCGGCGACCAAGGGATTGACGGCGTGATTTCCCAAGATAAACTAGGGTTTGATAAAATATACCTTCAAGCAAAGCGTTGGGGATTAGAGCAGACCGTTGGGGCGAGAGAAATCAGGGAATTTATAGGTGCATTGACTACTAATCATGCTAAGAAGGGCATATTCATAACTACAGCAAGATTTACAAGGGAAGCCGTCGAAACCGCGCAAAGGGATCCTGATCACATTATAATTCTGATTGACGGTAACAATTTGGTGAAGATGATGATAGAGAATAACGTGGGTATCAGGGAGAGTAGGCAATACACGTTGAAGGAAATAGATAAGAATTATTTTGAATCGTTAAATGGGTAATCTCAGTTTTTGAATCGCCCACATATGACGAAGACCATGGTGCTAACTTTTTACAATTGAACTCATATCATAATGTGGTAAACCCAAAACTCAAGGTAAAGAATAGAGTGGGAAATTCACATAAAAGCGCTATGTAGTGCTATGCTCAGCTCCAAGCTAAAGGATATTACTATAGATGGTGAAGAAGGGGCTTAAACTCAAGCCCTCCGCCCCACGTCTTTGAAGCTTGTGTGTTCTAAAGCTTTATCGTTGCTTCATAGCCTTGGCTTAGTATCATCGGGTTAAGTGATAGACATTTTGTATTTCCCTCACCGAGGCTTCTTCGGCTTTGCGGACTCAATCCACCGAAAGACCACACACTTCGTGGGCTACAACATGCTCAAGTTCGACTTTCCCTTTCTTGAGCGCAGGGCCGAGGCTCACGGGTTACACAACGAAAAAGCTATTTTGAAACTGCCGACTAATAGTGTTGATTGGTGGGGTTGACTTTGCGCGAGCCAGCTGTAGCCGACCCCTATACGTGCAAAACCTGAATCTAAATCGAGCCATCCTCAGTCTCTGCATGCCCGGCGCTACACGTGATGCGCGGGCGCGCCACCGCGTTGCGGTTTAACACTCCGACGCGATCGCGACCCGACGCTTGGTATGGTCGACAAGTATGGGTTTGGCGGCTGAGAGTCAAGCCTCTCACAGGCGTTTACCGCCTCCGCGCTGGCAACATAATTGCCTTGCATCCAAGCGTGGGTATGTCTTCCACACCTTCTGGTGTTTGGGGTTCTCTGCATGTTTGTGGAGTGTGATTCCAAGCTGATTGAGTTAGCGAGACGGCGTGTAACGGGGTGTTTGTGGAAAAGGTGTGCCTATATACCCGAGGCGCAAGTATTGATGTAATTGTTATCACTTATGTTGTCGTTCGTTGAATGCGAGTGTGAAAATTTTTTCAGAACACCATTGCACCGCCTAAAATATCTAAAAGGTTCGTGACTTTTTCCGTATCTCTTTTTATTCGCTTTGCGGCGTGGCACGCAAAGGACGAGTCGGCTTGCTGAGAAAGCGCTTAGAGGCGCCGAGGCCCAAAACTTCTCCCGCTTGTTTGCGCCACTTCGTGCCGAAAGTCTCTTTTCTCCTTACACCCTCGCTCAGCCGCCTGTCGCGTCCACTTCCACCACGTACTGCTTTACAACCACCTCTCTTTTCACTTTGAAAGGCGACCTCTGAACTACTAAACGCGGTGAAGGGCCGAGTGGGTCGAGCACCACGTACAGGTAGTACGTCTCCCTAAAGAACTCGGACGCCTTAAGCTCATTGTGCGTGAGCGTGACTTCATCGCTTTCCTTCGACAACCCCTTCACCTCGATGTGCATCTTCTCTTCTCCGCGCGTGCTTTCGATGTCGTATCCCAAGTCCTCTTCATGAACATCCTTCGGAACCCATCCTCTCTTCCTCTCATACTCCATAACGTACTCCATAGCGGCGCGCTCAACCTCTTTCTTCCGCCTGATGAGGTCGGGGTCATATTCGGCGTCATTCGGTGAAATCAGCCTTAGGTAGCCGAGTGTGCGTCCGAGTCTAACTGTGACGTTTGAACACATAAGCGCGAGCTGCTGTTTTTTTCTTATGAGTTTCTCTCTTTCGTACCCTGCGAACGCCGTGTCTTTTTGAGCTTCAAGCCGCCTGTCCACAAGCTCAAGCTTCCTGTTCACGGCGCGCGTGACGCGCTCCTCTACCTCCCTTCTCCTGTTTTCAATGTAGGGGTCCGCTGAAAGCAGGGGCGTGAGCGAAACGCTTGCACGCTCCGGGAGCGGTTTTACGCGGTCGAGAACCCTGTAGTCGAGGTAGCCTTTCGGTGTGAATAGGGCGGGCTGCGTGTAAACCACTCTGCCCAAGCCGTCCAGAAATTCAAGCTCCACGATGCACGCGTCCGTGGTTTCACCGTCCCAGAGCGCCGCTACACACTCCTCTGGTAGCGTTTCAGCCTGTTTGAGGGCAGCCGTTACCCCTTCATCTTCGACCATCAGACGCTTTACTGGTGTATCGCCCACCCAGTAGTAAATCGGCTCTGAGTTGGGTTCACCACGCCCTATCCCGGCGTACTTCGCAAAGTCGAGGAAGCGCCTGAGGTCGCGCTCTGTGACGAGCTCCGCCGGGTCTTTGAGAAGCTTGGATGCGTCCACGTGCCTTGCCGCAGCTTCGGAGTAGCTCAGCGCCTTGTTCACGATCTCCAGGTTGCGCTCGGCGTCTTCGAGCTTCTCCAAGAGCCTTTTTTCAGCTTCCTCCTCACCCTTAGTGTACGCCTCGTATATCGCCCGCTCCACATCCTCCTCCGACACTTCGTTACCGATCACTGATACGCTTCCCTCATCAAAATCTTCAATAAGCCTCTGCACCTTCCCATAGACAACCTCAAGCACCCTCCTCTCCACCCTGAGGTTGCTTGAGAAGTTGTGCACGAATATCTGCTTCCTCTGCGGATACCTGTACACTCGGCCGACCCGCTGGATGTAGGGTATGGGGCTCCAGGGAAGCTCATAGTTAACCACAACGTTTGCCTCCTGAAGATTAAGTGACTCACCTATAACCTCGGTGCCCACAAGAATCCTTCCTTCTTCGATAAACTTCCTTATATTTTGCCTTCTTTCATCCTCCATTATTCTTCCAGTTGCAAGGTAGACTCCGCCCCCAAGCCTCTTTGACAGCTCCCCATAAATGTGCTCAGCGGTGTCCACGAAGGATGTGAACACCACGATTTTTTCCCCTCTTTCAACATGCATCCTCAGAATTCTTTCAAGGGCGTCAAGCTTTGAGTCAACTTTCACTTTTTCGGCCAGCCGTATTATCCTCTCGATAGCCCGAAGCTCCTCCTCAACAAGCTCCGTTTTTTCTGGGAGTACTCCTTCAACTATCTCTTGGTATATCGGGTCGAGCTCCTCCTCGTTCTCCTCTGCTTCCCTGAGCTTTTCAAGAAGCGATGCCACGTCCGCGACCGCCGCGCTTTCAACCAGCCTCTCCCTCCTTCTTCTGAGAGCCGCAAGCCCGGCTGCTACGGAGCTTGAAGCCATCCTTCCGAGCACGGTTGCCACAAGTCCGAGAGGAGAGTTCCTCCCCTCAACCCTCCGGTACACTGTGCGCACGTACTCTTCGACCGCAGAGTAGAATTCCTCTTCTTCAGGTGACACCCCAAGCTTCACGGTTTCCACTGAGACCGGGTAGGGAAACAGCCTGTTCCCCTCCAAGTCGGTTACCTCACTCTTTTTCCTCCTAAAGCTTCTCTCTTCAAGGAAGCGCCTATAGTTCTCCTCGTCAACCGAGGGAAGGATGAGCCGAAGCCTCCCAATAAAGTTCTCCTCTTTACCGTCGTGCGGGGTGGCGGTGAGCGCGAGCAGGTGCCGGGTTCTTTTGCTGAGAAGCTCCAGTAAAGCGTAGCGCAGGTTTCCGGGAGTCGCCCTGTGCAGCTCGTCGGCGACCACCACATCCCATTTCGTCCCTCTCTCCTCAAGCTCCCTGATTCTCCTCTTAAATGTGTCCACGCTTGCGATGAGCAGCTGCTTTGAAAGGTCTTCCACACCTATATAATCGGAGAAGCAGAGCCCGAACTTATTCTTCATTTCACTCTTCCACTGATTGGTCGCCGCAGGTGGGGCGACGATGAGCACCCGCGCTTCCGGCTGCTTGAGCAGCACCTCCCTTATAAAGAGCCCCGAGACGATCGTTTTCCCAAGCCCCGTTTCATAGGCGAGCAGAACCCTGACATCCCCCACGTCGAGCATGTCTAGAAGCGTGAGGAAATCTTCAAGCTGGTAGGGCAGCGGGTTAATCCTCGAAGTTGCGAAAACATACACTGGGTCGTAGCGCATCTTTCCGAGGATCCTTACCGCCTCACACTTGGCCATTAGGCGCGCGTAGCGCAGGATATAATCGTCTACTGAAGCCACTTGTCCAGGTTACCCCCTCTTGTCCCTAGGTATCTCTTCGCGGCGTCGAGTATCCTCCCGCTCACAGCGCACTCGGCTCCCCTCAAGGCTTCAGCCGAGTGGCAGTAGTGGTCAATCATCTTAACCACTCCGAGGAAATCGGGCAGAGAAAGCGCCGCGTTTTTTGCGTGTTCTTCAACAACGTCGAAACCCGGTTTGCGGTTGAAGTCCACAAAGCACCTGTGGATTTCATCGATGATCGAGCTTCCCTTAATCCTATCGTAGCCTTCCACTTCGCCAGCTCTCTCGAAGGCGTCTCTTACAACCATGCGAACCTTCTTCCCGCCTCTCTTCACGACGAGCCCCTTCCTCAAAAGCTCCCCCTCAATCACGCCGGACGACTTGACAAAGCGGTTGAACTCGTCGCTGTCAAGCTCTCTTGTTCCTCCCTTGAGCACAGCCAAGTAAAACTGCGTCTCCCTATCCAGATTAATTTCTCGGCCGAGCACACTCTTCATATCCTCGCCGAGGAACATGGAGAGCGTCACCCGCTGGGCGTGCTCCAGAGCCGTGGACGCAACGCTCTCAGCGCTGAACGACTCTATTTTTTCGTATTTGGTCACGACGCGGAGGGCGACGCCAACCGCCCAGAGGAAGAGCTCCCCCTGCTTATAGTTAAACTCCCGCACAAGCTCAAGCCTGCCCCGTATCTCCCTTTCTATTTCCTCTTCAAGGGCGCCGAGGGTTGTCTCAAGCCTCTCTCTGCGCTTCCGGGCGGTGAGCACAAGGCTGTAGTAGATGTGGTACTTGCCCTGAGCAATAACGTTGTTCTCATTTTCTGTGAATAGGGGAATGGCGCTCGTGATCTGGAAGCCCACCTTCCAGAGGATGTCCGCCACACTCATCCACACATCCATGCTCCTATGGGCGTAGAAGAGCACGAGGAGACCGTCGTCTTCCAAAGCGCTGTAAAGGTTGGCGAGCGCCGCTTCAAGCCTAGAGTAGAAAGTGTCTGGAGACCTGTCGCCGCACGCATCGATGGACTCCGAGACATCCACATGCGACGCGGAGAACGCCTCAGGGAAGAAGTCTTCGAGTATGCGCCTCTCCCAAACATAGAAGAACTCGGAGAGCTCCCCGTAGGGCACGTCGTCGTAGTAGGGCGGGTCGGTGACAATTAGACTGTACTTCCTCGCAGTTGCGGGAGGAGAGAGAGCGGAGGCAAGCCTTATCTCAACACTCCCGCTCGTCCCCGAAAGCTTCTCAGCAGAGAAGCGAAGCGCATCAACAACGTTTTTAAGCATCCCCGAAAGCGAGCCTGAGAACTTGACAAGCGGATTGGTCTCAGCATGCTTCCACATCATGCCGATACCACGGCTTGTGAGGGCGTGGCCGATTACAAAATTGCGGCTGTGCCATTGTGTTGCTCTGCAGTTGTAGTCCACGTGTTTTGCTACCCATGCCGCTAGAGCCGCGGCCACAGCTCTCCCATAATCCTCTCCACGCTCCCTCCTATACCGCTCAGCCGTCTCCTTCACCTTCTTTGCAAGAGTAGCAAGCACGAGCAACTGCCTATCGTTGAAGAGGTCACGCCAGTAAGGAAGATAGCTTGAAACCCATAGCGAGCCCCTGCCTTCGTATGGCATCTCTTCATCCGGAATGTATGGTGCAAGTTCATCCATTTTCTGCTTGAGGTGTTCGCAGGCCTTCTTGAACGCTTCCATATGCTCCTTCACATCGGCTGAGAACTCTTTTCCCTCAAGCGCTAGGGCGAGGAGGATTTCACGTTTGTTCTCCCTTATATCCCGCGCTATGTCCTCGTTCCTTATGATCATGTCGCAGAAGAGGCACCTGCCCTCCCCCCTCACCACGTTGCCTTCAGGTGATTTCCCCTTCTTTACCTCGAATCTGAGTTCTCCGTTCACGACGCTGTGCGCCAAGTACTCTTCCTCTGAGAGCCGCCAGTCGTTCACGAGAGGAGTCACCTTCCCACATGTCGGGCACTTGACGGCCCAAGCCCAGATGTACGCCTTGACCTCCCTTCCTCCATGCTTCGGGTAAAACTCCCCAAGCTCCTTTCTCATCTCCTCGATTATCCTTTTACCCTCCTTTTCCACGTCGTCGGCGAGCTTCACCCCGTACTTCTTCGGGTACTCTATTGTGGCCTTCATGATAAGGTATGCCACTGGGTTATAGTCTGATAGCTCCACGCTCAGGCCGAGGCGGAGAGCCTCGAAGCCGATCATCCCCGAGCCCGCGAAAGGGTCGTACACCTTGAGCTGTTCACCGTAGAGCTCCCGCGCCCTGGCCAGCACAAGGCGGTAGGCGGGCGCACGCTTCCACGGCTCGTCGTAGAACGCCGGCTTCACCCTCCCATTCCCATCCAGACCTGTAAGTGCTTCTAGCTCCTTTGCGCTCAGGGTGTCGGAGAGAGCAGAAAGCAGCACAGCCCTAGACGTGATGAGGGGCTTCCTCGTCCACCAGTAGTGGAACTCGCTGATGGGAGGCTTTCCTGTTCCGAGCTTCTCCTTCTTTGCGAGCTCGTTGAGTGTTTTTGTGGGTATTCCTTTTTCTAGGAGTGTTTCGGGCATCTACTTCACCCTGTACATGGCTTTGAAGGCGCGCGCAGCGTCCTTTTTGTGAACGTTGAGCTTCCATACCCAGAACGCCGCCTCCTCTAACCCCATAGTAGCGATGATGTCCAACGCCTTGTGCGCTTCCCTCACATCGTTTATTTCGGGTAGAACCCTGATGAAAACCGAGAGCCTCGAACCCGTGTTGTAGTCCCGCACCTCTCTCTGGGCTTTAAGCCTACTCACTAGGTCCAGAAAAACGCTTTTCTTCCAGCCGTAAACCCTCCCCCTCACAGCCCTGTAGTAAACTCTCCCCTTAAGCCTGTACTCGTATACAAGGGAAACACAGCTCCCCGAATCCTTTACCAAATACAGGTCGTTTTCATAGCTGGAGAGCACTTAGACCTCCTCCCTATTGAGCTTCATCCTGCCGGCCAGTTTTTCCTCTACCTGCTTGGCCAAGTCTTCCCTCAGATTCACGGTGAGCGTCAGCTCGTGGGCTTCGCCTTCAAAGGCGTTTGCGAATGCTTCGATGAAGCTTTTAACCTTCCCCACCTTATCCATGACCGCTTTAAATCTGGCGCTTCCTTCATAGCCAGAAAGCTTCACCTCCACAAAGGCGCCGTCGTCCTTTTCCCTAGATATGCGCCAAGCGTTTTCGGCGTATTCGAGGAAAAGGGTTACGGGGCGCACATCCTCCTTTTTGAGCGCGGTCGCAGAAACCGTGAGCTTCACCCGCAAAGCGCGCTTTTGCTCCGCTTTGTCTTTAACACCTGCTTGTTGCCCGAAGGCTTGATTTTCTTCTCCCCTTTCCGCTTCCTGTGCAATCTGCGCGGCGGCCTCCGCCTTCTCCTGCTCTATTACCGCTTTTCTTTCACGGCTGAGTATGAGCAGGCCGTCTCCTCGTCCGGAGAGGTGGTGGATCAGGCGTGGGGGCTGCGAGGTGTCGGCGAGGCCCACGATGCCTTTTTCAACCGCGAGCCTGAGAGCCTCGGTGAAGACGCTTCTTGGAAGGTAGGGTATGGTGCTCGACCTTGCGATGTTCGCGTACGCATCCTCCACTCTGACTTCGCTTCTCTCTCCTAGAAGTCTTTCAAAGAGGAGTTCGAGGTTCACTTTTGATGGGTCGAAGTAAGCCTTCTGCTTCTCCGCGAGGATTTGTTTAACCGCCTCCGCATAGGCCTGCAGGGTGTTCTCCCTCGGTTGCACCCTCCAGTGCTTCTTTTCCCTATCCTTGTATAGGAGGAGTGAGGTGTAGGTTGAGCTGAACTTAGCGGTTATCTCAGCGCGCAGCTCCTCCCCTATTTCGTTCAACCTCTCAAGAACGGGTTTTTTACCCTTGAACCTCTTCTTGAGCGCCTCAACCGCAATGTTCTGCTTGAGCGTCCGCTCAAACTCGGCTACACCCGCATCCTCCGATGGGTAAACCACCACCACCGCGTTTGCGGAGCGGGAGTCAACGCCGAAGAATCCTCTTTTATCCGCGTACTCCTCGGCGTTCCGAATCTCGAGTGGCGTGAACACGAGGTTGAGCTTCTCAGGGTACACCTCGGATGAATCGAATGCCGCGCTTACGTGCTCGCCGAACTCCTTTGAGAACTCCTCGACCACCTTGACGAGCTCCTGCGTGACATCACCGATGTTTTCCGCTTCCCTCCTGACAAGCGCGTGGATGTTCACCTCCTCTTTAAAGTAGAATCTTCCATTCTCCTTGTTTTCTTCGAGGTAGAGCGCCTCCTGCCTGATGTAATCCTTGACAAGCCGTTCGAGGTCGGAGGCAGAGCCGTTTTCCGGTAGAAGCGCTTCGAACAGATCCCTTCGGTCAAGCCCTCTCTGCTCTTCTTTGGGGTAGAGCGAGTAGAGGTAGAGCGCGGTAAGCGCCCTTCTTTTGTCGTCCTTAGCGGGGAGGATATCCGTGGACACTATTTCTGAGAGGTTTTTGATCTCGAAGGTGTTTCCGCTTGTAAGCGCGTCGCGGAGGTAGCGCTCGTCGAGGTCGACGTCGCCTGGGCCTATGAAGGGGTAGGGGAGGCTCTTTGAGCGCGCGCACATCCTTGCGAGAAGCTTGAGCGCTTCCCTCGTCTTCTGAAAGTTTTCGAAGACAGCGAACCTCTTGGTGAACAATTCTATGAGCATTGGGTGGAAAGGGTAGCACTCAGCGTACCTCTTCTCATCCACCGCGTACCCCTCTCTCTCAAGCATCCTGCGAGCCCACTCGGCGGCCTCTTTGGCCTCTCTTCCATCTACCCACTTGAAAATCTGCTTCCTCGCGATCCTCGCAAAGTCCTCACCCGGGTTCTGCGGGTGAATCAGCTCTGCTTTCCGCTTGATCTCCTTAAAGGCGGCCACAAGCCTCTTGTAACCTTCCTGGTTTAAGGTGTCGCTTGGCACGGTTGCCACGAACACGGAGTTCGCGGTGTCCGCCACAGCCTCCGCGAGAGTCCTTATGAATGCGAGGTCGGAGACCCACATCTCCTTTCTCTTTGCGAGGTATGTGAGAACTTCATCCAAAAGAAAGACCAGGGGCTTCCCAACCGCTTCTATATTCTTCGTCACTTTATCCTTCCCGCCTCCGTCTTTAAAGAACCTCGCAATATTGGGTTGCTTCTCGAAGGGGAGGCTGGGGTCGGCGTTCATCCCGTCGAAAACCACCACTTCGGCATCTGGGACACCCCCAAGCTCCTCATCCCTGAGAATCTCCCTTAACTCCCGCCTTGAGTTAGCCAGCGACCTCTTCTGGAAAAGAAGGTAGAGAAAAACCAGTGTGTGAGACTTTCCGCCGCCCATGACGGTGTCCAGAAGGTACACTGCGTTACCCGAACCCTGGGAAACCCGGCGTAGCACTTGGCGCACAAGCGTCTCAAGGTTTTTCACAAGCTCGGTTCTATCGAAGAACTCAGCGGCGTCAAGCGCGTCCGCTTTGGATAGGTCCACCGCGAACAGCCTATCATCCAGTGCGCCAGTCTGCGCGGCTCTATCAACGTAGTCTCTGAGTTTAACGCTTCCGTCCTTCAAAGCATCGCCGAAAGACTTCACTCCGACTTCACCACCTCTGCGGCGAGCGCGCGCCTCAAAAGCTCGTCGGCGTAAGCGGAAAGCGTCTTACCTTTCCTTGCGGCGGACGCCTTAAGCTCCCTGTGCACGTCTTCAGACACGCGGATGACTTTGCGCATGGTTGTAACAAATGTCACAAAATATATAACATTTGCGTGGAAGTTTACAACACCGATCGGTCTCACATGATACGAGACGCGTTCTCGCAAAGTGAGAGATAAGAAGTTCTGCGCATTAAATGAGTTGAGCTATATGAAAAGCGTAGTGTTGCTTTTCCTTATCGGGGTGGCTCTCGTGCTTTTCGGCGTAATCCTGTGGCCGTTAGCGCAGTACTTCCACTTTCTTGCAATGTCAATCGTCCAGATTGTTTTAGGCTTGGCGTCAATGGTACTTGGAGTCGTGCTTGTGCTACGCAAGTGAGTTTTTAAGTGTGAAAAGGGGGGTGCTGATATGGAAAAAGCCTTGGGAAAAAAGAAGCCGCTTGCCAAAGAGTGGATTCTGTTCTTCATTTGGAAGAAAGGAGGGTGGAAGGGAAGCATTTCGGAGCTCAGCCGCGCGCTCGGCTACTCAAGCGACTCGTACACCAACACCAAAGTGAGCGAGCTTGTGAGAGAAGGGTGTCTTCGGGTTGAAGAAGGAAAGGTTTACAAAGTAACAGCAAAAGGGCTCTGGAGAATACGGGCGTTCACAGCCGCCCTTTACGGTCCGTTAGTCCTAGCCCTTTTCGCCTTGATTCCAGAAGGTTGGGCTATTGAGCTACTGCTATTTCGTGTAATCATTTCTCCTCTTAGTCTTTCGCTTACAGCTGTTCTTATCTTTTCGTTTTCGCTCTGGATTTTCCGTTCTGTCGGTCGAATTATTGAAAGCTTCCTTTCTCGAGACGAATCCTTGGAAACTTCGGAGGGTTAAATTGCGGTGCGCTCTTTGGTTTTGGATGCGCTTCCCCTCTTTTCAACCTTTTTGATTTATTTACCAGCGGTGTTTGCACCCTCGGTGTTTCACCCGCATGGCTCCCAAGTTTGTGCAGAATTTCATCTCTGCGCATCTTGGAGCACGCCTTGGGGGATTATCACAGCGAACTTTGTGTGGGATGGTTACCTCAACAATTTGGCACCACAGTTTGCTTACTTTGTGATAATCTTTATTTGCTGTGCTACCCTACCAAGAATCGGCAACTACCGTAAAAAGGCGTACGTTCGTTCTGCTTTGCTCATCTGGTTTTCTTCTCTCCTATCTATTTCAGTTTACGTGGTCGTTTCAGAATCTAAAGGCGGAGAGACCTACGGGTACTCGGCCGTGGGTTACGCGACAGCGGGTACAGCCACAGGGCTTGCGCTTTTATTTGCCTTACGCGAACTACTAGCAAAACAGAAAAATAGAGGTTTTGGCTTCCTTTTTCTGTTTATCGTTTGTTTGGCTCCTCTTTTCGTCTTAGGTCCCCGCATTTTCTTTGGCATTAGCTACAAAACAAATTATTTCGTTCACATTTACTCCTTTCTTCTTTCTCTTTTCGGCTCATACTATATTTCGAAAGATTTGCGGCTCAAATAAAGTAGCACCAAGGAAACCAAAAAGAGCAAAGTAAGCACCTCGTTGGTAAAGCTCGGTGTCGCATTGAGCAAATACGACACAATTCTAAAGCTAAACAGAACACCTAGGGCTAGCGGTAGAGGTATCGCTAGAAGAACAAAACTTTTGAGCTTTAAAGCGTCGAATATAAGCGTGCATAACACTACAACTGGATACACCACAAAACATAACAAAAGCAAAACCGCTTGAGCTCGCACCTCCCATTGTCGCCGCATAGTTAATTGGGTCGCACGGCATGTGGTTCTGCTACTACACAGCGACAAAGTGATAGTAAGCTTAACTCTTAACCTCCCATAACACGAGACTAAAAAGAGAGATGCGTGTACATCTTTTTGTGAGTTAATTTTTGAAGAACGTAAGATATCAGCGGTAGGTTTTACGGTGTATCACCAAATTTCGTGGCACCCATCACTTAAGGCTTACCCAGAGAGTAAGCCTTCTTACTCGTTTTCCGCGAAAAGCTGCTTGAGCATCCTTAATATGGACTCGTCCCCAGCAAGGAGCTTTCCGCTGAGAATTTCTCGAACAATCCTTCTTCTTTCTTTTGCCATTTTTAAAAGTTCGTCCTGCGTGTACACGAACAAATCCAAGTCAATTTTCAAATTCTTCACACAAACTTCGTCAAGAAAGTCGAGCGCTCTTTCGATCGGCCTTTTCGTGGTCTGTGCCACAATCACAAGATCCGCATCTGAAAAGGCTGTGTAGTCGCCGCGTGCGAGCGAACCAATTAGGATCACAGTGAGTGCGCCCTTGCCCAAAAATTTTTGCGCGCACTCCTTGAGTTTGCTCAAAACTTCATCGTAGTTTATCTTGAATAGCTTTGTGGCAGAACTCAACCACTTTTCTTGCACAGCTTATCGCCCTTTTCGCATCACTTTCAGTAAAGTATTCGGCAGGAATACCTTCACTATACGAATTAGGATATCTTGTTGGAATATAAAACTTATCAAGCTCTTTTGCGCAGTCTAACAGTTCAGAGCCATACTCCAACGACTGAACCATTTTTAAAACAGAATGCCCCCAAACCTCGACCCCCATTGCCTGGAAAAGCGCTTTTAACGCTTTTTCGGCGGCTTGCTGAGACGCGAAGCACGCCCATTCATAGTCTCCCATTTCAACAGATTTTTCTGCGTGCTTTAAATCCCTTAGTGCTTGGTTCAACCAATCAGTCGCGCGTGAGACCACTTTTTTATTAATGCGCACCTTCTTAAAATACTATTGGCGTAATCGTTAATATTGCAAAGCGTGTTTTGTTCAACGCTTTTTAAGTTTCAGAGGCTAAGACTCAAAACTGAGCGTAAACCAATGGACGAAGTCAAAAAACTTTAGAGCATGGTTGAGTGATCACAACGCGGTTGATTAATTGTGGGGTGGCAAATGGTTCACGATGTACACTCGTATAAACCAGTTTGGCTCAGTGCCTCAGAACTACACAAAACTTGGGCTTATTACTGAAGAGTGTTTGGGTGAACGAGTGATCCTTACAGGGAGTCTGGCTATGGTGAACTTGTGGTTTGATTCCAAAAACCACGTGTACTGTTCGATTCGAAAAACTCATGCTAAAAAAGCTCTACAAAAAACTTTGAACCTCTTAGATGTGGTAATGGTTACACACGCGACACGCTTACTCTCCTCAACTCTGCTAAACCCATTAAGTTCACTAGCTCTAAACGCTTATGCTTATGTACCTCATTTTGCCCGTGTACGCGCTGAATTTTTCGAGCACCTCGAAAAAGCTGTGCTAGGAGTTGAAGCACCTATCACAACGCTACTTGCGACATGTCGCCAGATTTCTGAAAAAGTTTCACGCTTAACGAAACAAAAAGCTACGCTCAAACTGTTTCACTTGTACGCGTTAACAAGGAAATTGCTCGCCGAAGGCTTACTGAAAAGCGTTTCGCCCTCTACTTATATCAATAGGAAGAGATTTTCCGAAGCGCTGTCTGAACTATTACAAACTTTTTAATCGCCGAGCTTGAGTTTTCTCCAAACCCCGTCGGATTTGAATCGGGTCATCTCAGCCTTTTTGGTTCGCCTTCATAAGGCGTAGTAGTTCGCTTATAAGGGTAAAGTAGCTTTAAGAGGCACTAAGGTTGTCGCCTAATTCTACTACTGTGTGCCCCCATAGCGAAGTTAACGATTTGATACTTAAAGTGGAAAACACTTGTGTAGTACACAATGAACTTCAAAAAGAGTGTAGCACGATGGGCGTCCTTTTGAACTGGTTTTCTGTAGAGTATCTAGCGCTTTTCAGATTACACCATTTAGTGAAAGGCCAGCCAGAACTGCTTCATCTTTCACCACTAGAGACCCCGTCCGTAAGGGCGGGGAGTTAACTATAAATATGAATAAGATTAAAAAGATTGGGGACGTTCCCTGAAAGCACCAGTCACAAGTGTGGGTATGTTACCCACGTTGAAGG
>Ga0081474_124495_pt1 | contig 32804 bp, 37 predicted proteins | sample OneHunmetagenome_2_FD_70978 | JGI IMG/M metagenome (GOLD analysis project Ga0081474, IMG submission 70978) | Ferrous microbial mat communities from One Hundred Spring Plain, Yellowstone National Park, USA v2 (version 2) | ecosystem: Environmental > Aquatic > Non-marine Saline and Alkaline >... | reverse complement strand
ATAGAGGAAGTGCTTTGGATATGGGGCAACAACACAGACCCTTCAAGGGATATAATCATCACAAAAGGACCTATAGATGTACTTGATCATTCTACCAACGAAGTAGGTTTTGGTGGTAAGATTATAATAGATGCCACAAAAAAACTAAAAGAAGAAGGATATACAAGAGTATGGCCAGAAGTGGCTAAAACCGACGATGAAACAAAAAGAAAGGTTGATAGCATATGGCAAAATATATCAAGGTTTTTATCTTAAAAGCTAAAAAAACTTTAAAAACCTCCGATATATTAAATATCAAGTTTTAGGAGGTGCGTTATGCTATCAATTAATTTTAACTACGGTGCGCTTTTAGCTAACAATGCTTTACAACAAGCAAACCAAAATGTTACCAACGACATCACTCACATATCCACAGGTTTAAGGATATTGAGTGCAGCAGATGACCCAGCTGGTCTATTTATAGCAGACCAGTTACACACGTTGGGTACAGCTTTAGGACAGGGTTATCTCAACACCCAACAAGGCTATTCATTGGCTCAAGTGGCAGATGGTCAGCTATCTCAAATCTACAACACTCTAAACTCCATGTACACTTATGCCGTTAACGCTGCAAACGCCACCAACAATATAAACTCAGCTGGTGCTTTACAAAACCAAATTTCAGCCTTGGCTCAATCTATCAAACAAATCGTTGACACCACCACGTTTAACGGTAAAAAGCTCTTCGATGGTAGTTTTATAAACCAAGCCATTCAATTTGGTGGTCAAGCAGGTCAGTATATAAACATATCTATAGGTGACCTATCTATAGAAAGAATGGGTGCTGCTATAGCCCAAACTGGAGATTTTACCAATTTAAACAACGGTTCTACTGCCGCAAATATAATGGCTTATTACAGTGGTTCCGGACCTATAGATGTAAACACCACAACAAGTTCCGCAACTTACGTCGGAGCCAATACAACTTCTTCACAAACAGTAGTAACATCTGATGTGCTATACGATGGTAACAAACAGCTATTTATAAACGGTAACGAAGTTGTAGCTAGTGCATACGCTTCAGCCACAAATGCATACTTAGACGCAAATATAATAGCTAACAACATAAACTCTATATTTAATGGTACTGTCACAGCCCAAGCTTCCAACACGCTACAAGGTACAGAAGCTTTCGGTACTATACAAGTAGCCTCTTCTGCCACAGTAAGCATAGTAATATCAAGACAAGTAGAACAAAGTAGCACTTCCGGTGTTGGTTTTACAGCACTTACAAATGCAGCAGGTCAAGCAGAACAACTTGCAAACGGTAAATACGTAGGTCTTGTATCTCAAACTATAAACCTAGTTGGTGGACAAACCTATAGTTTACAAGACATAATATCTGCTATAAACAGCGTTGCTACAAACACTGGTGTGTACGCCACCACAGATTCTACAGGTCAATACTTACGACTTTACACCACAGATGGTTCTACATTCCAAATAAATATAAACGTAAACAACGCCCTTGGAGCAGCAAACTCACAACAAGCCACATACGGGTTAGACTTAGCAAAGTTTGGTGCAGTACAACCAGCAAGCTTAGACGGTACAGCTTCAGCTACATACGGCGCTATAGTCTCTGTGGGTTCATTACTGATTACAAGCCCATCAAACCTCCAAATAGCATCTATTGGTTACGGCGCAAATACAAACGACAATCTTATAAACAACCTCGTATTTAACACCCAAGCATCAAATAGCTATATAAACGGATATAGCTCCACAAACACCACAACAATAAACGGATCTCAAGTAACTGGTTATAACTACTTTGTGAAAGACCTATTAGATATAAACGTAACTACCACCCAAGGTGCAACCCAAGCTCAAATAATACTTCAAAACGCTATAAACTATGTTGATACCATAAGAGCCCAAGTAGGTTCCTTAATGCAACAAATGCAAGCGCTTGAAAACGAAGACCAAGGAGACCAAACCAACACATTAAACGCTGAATCAGCTATAAGAGACTTAAACATATCTCAAGCAATGACACAATATCAAAACGACAACACACTACAACAATCAGCCCTCGCAATGTTAGCTCAAGCAAACGCATTACCTCAACAACTTCTCACACTCTTCAGATAATAAAATATATAACCTCCCCTTCGGGGAGGGTTTATAAACAATAAAAACTAAAACCAAATACATATTATACATTGATCTCAAAAATAAATATATATTTACTTGCATTATATGTTTGGATATTACCAATGTTTTTTATATCTGAGGTTTTACCACTATTTTTCACACTAAGCATAATTTGGTTAATAATAGACCTGATTTTAAAAACTTTTACAAATACAAACAACATAAATATATTTTTAATCGCTTTATACGGATTTCTCCTCAATGTAATAATAGGTGCTATGTACCAACTCATACCAAACTCTCTTATGAAAAAACCAAAGTTTCCAAAATTATCGTTTATAACACTTGGCCTAAGTGTATTAAACGGGTTTATCATGTTTCTTTGGTATTTTGGTATATTAGGAAATATATATTTTTCAATATCAAACATAGTACTTATATTGGCTTTTCTAATACATATATCTACAGCCTTAAAATACCAAACAGCATAACTACAAAGTTTCTATCTGCCAGTCTCATATTTCTTACAATAAACGCTTTAGAGATGTTGTTTTACGCTTTTAATAAAATAAACACATTTTTCTTATACATACTTTTACAATAGGATTTGTGATTAACGCAGTTATAGGTGTAGAGCTTGCTTTGGTGCCGCTTTTATATATGGAACCTCTAAATATTGGACTTGCCAACAAACTATTTTGGGTTCATCAAATATCAACTTCTATACTTATAGCATCTTTTTATATATTTGATTTGAGACTCATATACTTTGCAGATATATTGGAGTTTTATAGTTAGAAAATTTCCTAAAAATATACCTTACACATTAAGATATTTTTTTCTTAGGTTTAGGATTTTTATTATTATGTGTTAGTTTTGGGCTTTTGGTGGCATCTTCAAAGTTAGAGCCGTTTTTACATGCGGATGTTATGATATATGGATTTGGTCTTATCACGGTGCTTGGTGGTATATTTCATTTTATGCCAAGGATATTGTGGAACAAGTATTATGCCAACAAAGTAGGAGAGCAAAACACACCACCTATAGATGCTATGATAAATCAAAATGTAGTAAAAAATCTTTTACCTTTTATAGGTTTTGGTTTGTTTTTACTTATAGTATTTGAAAGCAATCATTATCTAAAACCAGTAGGTGATATATTATACGCTTTTTTAACAGCTTATAGTTTATACGCTTTTATTAGAAAATAAACTTTTAGCAGTTTCTATATCAGTTTTTATTTGGACTTTTAGATCTTCTATAGAGTTAAACTTTTTTTCTTCTCTTAAAAAGCCTAAAAACGTTATACTTAAAATATTGTCAGTTAAATCACCGTTAAAATCTATAATATGCACCTCTAATATATTTTGATTTGTATACTCAACAGTGGGTCTTTTGCCATAGTTTGCCACGCCAAGATAATTACCAACTTTTACAGCATAAACACCTTCTTTTAAACACATGTTTGACGTGTCTGATATGTTTGCTGTGGGAAAACCTATTTTAGAGCCTAAGCCCTTTCCTCTTACAACAGGTCTTTTAATAGTATATTCTCTTCCAAGGTATTTTTTAACATCTTCAAACTTTGCCTCTTTTAAAAGCCTTCTTATGAGGGTGCTACTTACTATATGCCCATCCACTTTGTAAGGTTCACTGGGTATTACTTCAAACCCAAGCATCTCTCCCATCTCTTTCGCAAGTTCAAACTCCCCTTCTCTTTTGGCTCCATAGCGCCAATCGTATCCCACTATCAAAAGCTTTGTATTTAGCTTTTCATAAACATAGTCTTTTATAAAATCCCTTGCAGATATATTGCTAAATTCTTTGGTGAAGTTTATTACAAAGATGTTTTCAACACCAAGTTTATATATATATTCTTTTCTTTCTTCTATGGTATATATCATACAAGGAGCGGATTCTTTTTCTAGTACCTCCAAAGGATGTGGATCAAAAGTCAAGACAGAAGGTACCAAGTTTTTTTCTCTGGCTTTTAAAACAAGAGTCTTTAAAAGATGTTGATGACCCAAGTGAACACCGTCAAAGTTGCCTACAGCCAAAGCTATGGGCTTTTTAAGCATTATAACTTTTTACCACTGTACCTATGTTTTCCCCAGATAAAATACGTTTCAAAGCCCCTTTTTGATAAATATTAAATACCACCATAGGTATGTTGTTATCTTTACAAAGGGTGATAGCCGTATGGTCCATAATCTTTAAGTCTTTACTTATAATCTCTATATAAGATATTTCTTTTATAAGCTCCGCATCTTTATAAATAGCTGGGTCTTTTGTGTATATGCCATCTACTTTTGTAGCCTTCATAAAAACATCGGCGTTTATTTCGGCAGCCCTTAAAGCAGCGGCTGTATCTGTGGAAAAAAACGGGTTTCCAGTGCCAGCGGCAAATATAACAATTCTTCCTTTTTCAAGGTGTCTTACAGCCCTTCTTCTTATATAAGGTTCTGCTACCTGTCTCATCTCTATAGCTGATAAAACCCTTGTAGGTATGTTGTGTATTCTCTCTAATGTATCTTGCATGGCTAAAGCGTTTATAACGGTGGCAAGCATCCCCATATAATCTGCGGTAGCTCTATCCATACCACTTGCTTGAGCTTTTAGACCTCTAAATATATTTCCACCACCTATTACAATAGCTATTTGAACTCCAAGCTCGTAAGCTTCTTTTATTTCATTTGAAAAGCTCAATATAACATCTTTATCTATACCAAAGCCTTGGCTTCCCGCCAAGGCTTCACCTGATATCTTTAACAATATCCTTTTATACTTCATGTACCTATTTCAAATCTGCAAAAGCCTTTTATAGTTACGTTGTTAGCTCTTATGTAATCTTGGATAGTCTTCTTCTCATCTTTTATAAACTTCTGATGTAAAAGTGTTTTCTCTTCGTAGAATTTTTTGAGCTTTCCTTCTGCTATCTTTTCAAGCATGTTTTCAGGTTTTCCTTCTTTTTTGGCTTGTTCTATATATATGGCTTTTTCTCTTTCTATAACATCTTGAGGCACAGTCTCAGGGGATAAAAACTCTGGCCTCATAGCGGCTATTTGAAGTGCAACATCTTTTACAACATCAACATCATCACCTTCATAAGATAGCAATACACCTATTCTTCCACCACCATGTATATATGAAAAGTTTGGTCCTTCCACCACGCAATAGCGTTTTAGTTGTATGTTTTCTCCTATTTTTGCTATAGCTTCTTTTAAAAGCTCTTCTATAGTTATACCGTCTATTTTACCTTGAAGTATAGAACTATCTCTTGACTCACCTTTTGTATCACCTACATTTTCAAACACATAATCAAGGATTTTATTGGCAAGTTCCTTGAAAGAGTCGTTTCTTGCCACAAAATCTGTTTCACAAGCAAGCTCAACCATTGCACCCTTTGAAGGCGTAGATTTTGCCACTATAAGACCTTCTTTAGTTTCTCTTGAAGCTTTTTTATCAGCTTTTGCCAAACCTTTTATACGAAGTATCTCTTTGGCTTTTTCTATATCGCCGTTTGCTTCTTCAAGGGCTTTTTTACAATCTAGCATCCCGGCGCCGGTCATCTCTCTTAAAAGCTTTACATTTTCAGAACTAACTGCCATAAAATCTCCTCCTATTAATAATCTACACTATCTTTGTCTATATCTTCATACTTTTCTGACATAGCCATAGCTCTTTCAAAGAGTTCTTTTTCCTCTTCAGCCACCACCACCACTTTTCTTTTTGATGTTTCAGAAACAGCAGAAGCTTCTCTTCTTTGCTTACCATCTAACACAGCATCGGCTATTCTTGATGTTAAAAGTTTAATAGATTTTATAGCGTCATCGTTTCCAGGTATAGGATAATCTATTTCATCTGGATCGCAGTTTGAATCTGCTATAGCAACAACCTTTACACCAAGCCTTCTTGCTTCTGTAACAGCTATATGTTCTCTGTTGGTATCCACTACCCATATAATATCTGGTATTCTATCCATATCTATAATGCCTTTGTACAGTTTTTGAAGTCTTTGCATCTCTCTTTTCATAGTTACCACTTCTTTTTTTGGTAAAACCTCAAAAACTCCTTCTTTTTCCATACGTTCTAATTGGCGTAGTTTGGCTATGCTTTTTCTAACGGTTTTAAAGTTTGTAAGAAGACCACCCACCCATCTTTCGTTTACATAGAAAGACTCGCATCTTAAAGCTTCTTCCATAATAACATCTTTAGCCTGTTTTTTTGTACCTACAAAAAGCACCTCTGCTCCTTTTGATACGGCATCTGATACAAAGTTATAAGCTTCTTCAAGATAAAGCACCGTCTTTCCAAGGTCTATGATGTGTATGTTGTTTCTTACACCATAAAGATACGGTGCCATCTTAGGGTTCCATCTTCCTTTTGAGTGTCCAAAATGAACACCAGCTTCCAAAAGATCCTTCATACTTACCGACATAAAATACCTCCAAAAGGGTTTTTAACCTCCTCTAATCCAAGCGTCAGTTTTACCTGACGACCCTTTTTGATTAGAGTGCAGTTTAATCTATTATTATATCAAAATCCCAAAAACTTTGTATAATATTTTCTAGGAGAGGTGGCTGAGTGGTCGAAAGCGGGTGACTCGAAATCACTTGTGGGTTGAAAGCCCACCGAGGGTTCGAATCCCTCCCTCTCCGTATGTGTATTATAATAAAACTATGCCAAAAAAGAGTATAGTGATATTGGAAATAAGGGGTAGCCATAACGACAACCCTACCATAGATGGGCACACCAAAATGATAGTGAAGTTTTGTGAGCTTTTTAAAAACAATTAAAACATCACACTTATAACCACCTTTAAACCCCTTTACAAAGAGATAAAAAACCTAAAAGAAATAGACAGCGTCCTTACAGAACTTAAAGATATAAAAGATTTCAAAGATATAATCTTAGAAAATGATATTATGCTTTTAACAAAACCAGACTATATGTTTTATCACCCAAACACTTACGTGTGGATACTTGCAAACTATGTAGCTATAGAATCAAACCTTGCTGTATTAAAAGTATGGTCTGAAAGATATTTTAACCATCAATATGTAAAGAAAATTATATTTGTATCACCTGTTATAGAACAAGCTTTCTTATCAACAAACCTTGTACCAAAAGAAAAATCAATAGTAATACCAAATTGGATTAAAAGCGTAAAAAAGAAACCAAAAAAATACGAAGATATAAAAGAGTTTAAAGTATTATGGCTATCTAGATTTATAGCTGAAAAAGGATGGGAAGATTTATTTAATGCTGTTAGAAATACCGATATAAAAACAGAATTTATAGGCTATGGAAATGATTTTGAAAAAGCTTTGGAATTAAAGAACAAAGAACAATTAAATAATATAGAGCTGTTAGGCTTTGTAGAAAATGCAATTGATTATTTAAATAACAACGCAAGTGTATATGTTTTTACATCTAAAGACCCGACAGAAGCTTTTGGGCTTTCATTACTAGAAGCAATGTCTATAGGTATACCTTGTATATCAAGTAATATACCAACATCCAGATATGTTTTAGGAGATAAAGGTTTATTTTACAATACAATAGATGAATTAAAAGTTCTTATTTTAGAACTTAAAAATAACAAAGATTTATACAACGAACAAGCAAAATATTCAATAGAAAGGGCCAAGCTATTTCATAAAGACAATGTTAAGAAAATTTGGAAAAAAATACCTTTTTAGAGAAAATTTTTATAGACATCCCTATTTTCTTCATCCTTTAGTATCCTTTTATATAGATATATGAGAAAATAATATAAATAACACCTTTCTATTTTGTCTAAATCCTTGAAAAATCCTTATCTATCAATAAAATTTCTGACTAAATTTATTTTCTATTTTATGTTTATATGTGTTTATACGTTGTCTAAAAGCCAAAAACGATGTCTATATAAGAGTATTATTTTTGTAAACATTTTTTATAGACATAATATTTTACTTATATAGCAAAAATATATACAAGAAAAATGTAAATAGGTTTTTAATATAAACTTCATATTTGTATTACAAATGTAATACATTTTATATCATGTTTTAGCGATTTTACTTGACATCTTTTTATATTAAAAATATCAACCTTAAGGAGGTGTGTTATGAAAGACGTATTTGTGTTGGAGGAAGAGCTCTATAAAAAAAATAGACCTAAGCAAGGGTAATGTCCTTAATAAAAGGTTTACCACGCAATATGTAAAACGCGGACGCTACCGCTCTGGTTTTACCCTTATCGAGCTTTTGGTGGTTATAGCCATCATTGCTATCTTGGCAGCGATAGCAATACCCCAGTACATTCAATATATGCATAACGCTGCTTCAGGTGCTGCTTTGGCAGATGAAAGACAGTGCCTTGATGAAGTAACAGCTCAAAATACAGCAGGAGCTGCTTTAGGTGTTTCAGCTGCAATTGATCCTGCTATATCAGCAGCTTGTCCTACTATATCAAGCACTGCTTGTACTTGTGTAGTTGCAAAAGGTATCGCTACAGGTACTGGTATATGTACATCTAATGCTAATGGTGCTGGTTGTACAGCAATGTAACAATTTTCTTATTTTTCTCCCCCTTCTTGGGGGATTTATAATATATAAATGAAAATATCAAAATCTTTAGTAAAACAAAACATCAAAAAATATGATTATAGTGGTTTAGAAAAAGATAGATATTATGTATCCTATATTGATATAGATAAACCAAATATAGTTTATGCAAATATAAAAATACCACCATATAAGATATATAAAAAGGGTGTTGATCTTACTAATAAAAAATTGTTGATAATCACAGCTTTTGCACTTGGGGATAGTATACATTTTTTACCTGTTTTAAAAGCCATAAAAAGAGCTTACAAAGATGTGTATATAGGTTATGAACATAAAAAAGATAACAAGCTTCTTATAGATAATCCTTACATAGATGAGCTTGTGCTAAACCCTATAGATATAGATGTTTTAGATAGGTTTGATTATGTATTTGATCTAACAGCCCATGTGGCTACTATTGGTTTTGATAATCAATTTGTGCCAGATTATTTGGCTTCGCTTTTTGATGAAAAAGTATTTAGCTTTTATGAAAATGATAAAAAACCAGATATTACACTTTCTAACGATCCAGAGGTTAAAACAACTATATACAAGATAAAAAGGTTTATATCCCTTGGAAGACCGCTTTTAGGGCTTCATTTTGAAGCAAGCTCTATCCATAGAAGGATACCACCAGATGTTTTGGATATCGTACTAAACTATGCAAAAGATAAATACACTATAGTATCTACCTATACAGATTTAGCTAAAGACCTTGCAAACGAGTATTTTGAAAAATATCCTTTTATAGTAGATGTATCTTCTTATGTAAAGGATGTAGATTATCTTTCTCATTATGTAAGTATTTTAGATATTTTAATAAGCGCTGAAACATCGGTAGCTCACATAGGAGTGGCTCTTGGTGTGCCTACTCTTGTTGTGCTTGGACCTGGTTTCTTTTGAAGCTGTTTATGATTACAAGGTACCTCATATAAATGGAGTAAATGCAAGATATGTAGGTACAAAATGCTCAAGCCCTTGTAGGATACACGCTTTATCAGAACCATGTCACGAGGCAAAACTTTTTAAAGACCTTAAAAAACAAGACAATGATTATTCCCCTTGTTTTAAATTTATAGACAGAGTCGAGCTTTTAGAAACATTTAAATCTTTGGAACATCTTGTAAAAAATTTAGATATAGAAAAAGAAGATAAAATTGATAATTTTGAAGAGCTTTACAGCTATTATTATAAAACCAAGCTTGTAAACGATTATATAGGAAGAGCTTATCTTTATTTTTATAAATAAGACATAATTTATTTTATTTTATACAAGAATAAATAAAAATGTAAAGATAGAAGGCTACGATAAAGTCCTTTACGAAGAGGTTTTAAAAGATTTAGATATAACAATAGATGATAATGCTTCTAGTGTTATAATAACAGATGGGTTTTATAAAAATATAGATTTTAAAAGCTTAAAAAATAAAAAAGCTATCATTGTTTTTGCCAACAAAAATAGGCTTTATAACTTCGTTAAAAAAGGTCTTGATATCTTTGATTTGGGTGTGGTTAAGCAAAGTGTTTATGAATATACAAAAGATGAGCTGGTATCTATACTTTCTAAACATTTTAAAGATTTTCAAGTTTAAGAAACCCCTACATCATATTTTGAGTATGAAAGTGTTTTTGGTAAATCAAACTCTATAGATAATCAAGCTCCTCATAACGTATTTTTAAGAGATTATATAAACTCCCTTCAAGGGGCTTTTTTAATAGCCGTTATAAATGATAATATAAACCTAAGACATCATCTTGATGTTTTTAGTGCCATGCAATATTATTATTTAATCTCAGATAAGTATAAAGAAATTAGTTTTTATACCAAAAGCTCAAAAACTTCTGAGTTTGATATAGTGGAACTTCAAAGAGGAAATAAAGGTAAGGTTTTCTTATCTTTTGAAAAAGAACATTTATACGATTTTTACAACGTATTTAAAGAATTAGGATTTTCTATATACACGGCGTTTGTGCCAGAAGCTGAATACATTTCTAAAAAAGATATACTTCTTCAAACGCTTTCAAATATAGGTATTGATATAGTTTTTTCAGATTTTAAAAACCTAAAACAAAAATCATATTTAAACTATATAGGTTCTAAAATAGTTTTTATAGACAGAGATACTACGTATGAGGATCTTCTAAATCAATTCAAAGATAAAAAAGATAAGAATGAAGATATATTAGATAAATTAAGTGATATGTTTGGTAAGTTTTCCCCATCAAAAACTATTTATATATCAAACGACGAGAGGATAGTGGATTTTTTGAAAGAAAGATCTTTAGATGCAAGATATTTTTATGGGTATTTTGTGGATTATAATACTAAAGATATAAATAATAAGTCATCTGATGTTGTATTTTTATCAGAATGTTCTATTCATAAAACCTATGCTGATAATAATATTACAGAATTTTTTATTAAAAAGCTATCAAACTTTAGAACGTCTTTAAAAGCTTTGAATGAAGATATAGCATTAGAGGATATAAGAGAGTATATTTACGATTATATCTATATGGGGGCTTATGCATGTAAATACAACGATAATACCATTAAACATATAGGCACTTTGGAGTTTGACGATGAGATGGTCTTTAGAGTAGCTCTTTCTACTGTTGCAAAGACAAGGGATTTTCCTATAATGATACATCCAAAAGATATAAAGTATATATTCAACGGAAAAAACATAATACTTGGTCTAAGCGATATAGTTTCAAATACCTTAAATAAAAGATTTTTTGAGGCTTTTAATAAAAAAACGATGTTTATAACAGATTACAAACCAATACTTGAGGATATGTTTGGTAAATACGGTGAGTATGTGAGCGGGTTTTCTATAGAGGATATGGTAGAAAAAGCAAGATATTTTAAAGAAAACAAAGATGAGGCAAAAGAGATTGTATCTTATATAAGAAAAAACATAAAAGAGTTTGATTTGAGAAATATTATAGGAGGTATTTTGTGATATGTACAGAAAAAATATTTTGTTTGTTGTAAAAGTTTATATTTTTGGTTTAATTTTTATAATACTACATACTGGTATCTGGATAATGCCTAATATAGGCGCTGAGTATACTATAAGTCAATATATTTATAATTCAACGGTTTTGATGAATAATTTTAAAGACCCAATGTCTCAATATGTTTTAGCTCAATTTTTAGAACCACTTTTATTTTCTATTTTTCATTTACATAAACAAGTGTATTTTATATTGTTTTTGTTTTTTGAAAACTTGTTGTTTTATCTATTGTTTAGTATTTGGTTTTTAAAAAATCATGATATAAGAGAAAATGATATTTATAAATATTTTCTGGCAATTTGCTTTCCAGTGTTTTCTTTGCCATTTTATTGGATGGGAATGAACGGCATGGTTTTATTGTTGCTTTTATTATCAATGCTCTATTATAATAGTTTATTATTTTATTTATTTTCTTTCTTGCTTGGTTTTCAATCATCATCTATTGGTATAAACGCTTTTCTTATTTTGGGTATATCTTTAGTAATTTATAAAATTTTTAACAATAGGTTTAATTATGGTAATATTTCATATTTTAAAAATTCGGATATTTTAAAAGCTTTTCTTGGAGTTTTTTCAGTTTTTGTTGGTAAAATAGTTTTGTTGTTTATTTTTCATAAGCTTGATATACATAGAACCGGTACAGCTTTTACATGGATAGAGGTTTATTGGAAAGCTTTTATAAAACAGTGGTTGTTAAATTGGAATACAATACTTTATAGTATATATGGTATTATGTGGATAGCTATTTTAAACCGTATTAAAATGATTTGGTATATTTTACCACCTACTTTTATGGCTTTTTTACTAACTATAATAGCCAATGATGAAACAAGAATAGCTTTATTGGTTTTATTCCCATCGTTATTTTATTTTATACTTAGAAATAAAGATTTTTTCAATAGTTTTTCAATTAATGAAGCTTTGATATATGTTTTTGTATTTTTCATTTCTCCATTTTTATATATTTGGGGAGGTATACCTTACGCTATTAGTTTGATTTCAAGTGATATAAATATAATTCACATAATACACCATACAAAAGGCTATAACTGGAACTATCCATGGATTTTAACTCCTCATTAGTGGATAACATCTTTCCACCTCTTCTTAATTTTGTCTTTGTGAAATAGTTTGGCTCTTTCTAAAGAGTATTTTGCTTGTCTTTCATATGAGGACCATTTGAATGTAGGAACGGGCTTATTCCACGTATTGTAAAATATAAAAGAATTTGAACTTAAAAAAATACTAAAGAATATAGTTTAGATTGACAAAGTAAATAAGAATTTTATATTCTTATTATGGTCTTACCTTTAGAAATTTATGAATTTTTAGAAGAAGAGGTTGGTAAAGAAAAAGCTAAAAAAAATGTTAGCACAATAGAAATTTTAGTAAATCAAGAAAAAGATATTATCAAATCTCAACTAAAACAAGAGCTTTTAAATGAATTGATAACGAAAGGAGAATTTTATTCAGAAACAAAAAGAATAGAAGATACTTTAAGAGTGGAGATTAAACGTGTAGAAGATAGAATTAGTACATTGGAGAAACTTTTCTTTGTATTGTTTGGGGGACTTTTGCTTCCAATGATTTTAATACTTATAAAGTTATATATAAAGTAGTTTTGCTTGTTTTTAATTTAAATTAGATACATTAAAATATATTAGGAGGTTATTTATGAAGATAGCGTTTTCTGGGCTTGGGAGAATGGGTATTGGCCTTTCAAGAAGGTTAAAAGAAAAAGGACATGAGGTTTTTGGTTTTGATAGAAACCAGCACTGCACAAAAGAGGCATCTTCTTACGGGGTAAAGTGTTTTGGCACTTACAAAGAGATGTTTGAGGCTTTTGGAGATGATAGAAGAGTTTTATGGATAATGGTCCCTCAAAGTGCCGTGGATGATGTTATAAACGAAGCTTTGCCTTATTTAAAAGAGGGGGATCTTATAATAGATGGTGGAAACTCTTATTACAAAGATTCCATTAGAAGGTATAACACTCTAAAAGAAAAATCTATAAAGTTTTTAGATATAGGGACATCTGGGGGTGTTTGGGGTTATGAAAGGGGTTTTTCTTTGATGGTGGGAGGAGATAAAGAGGATTTTGATTTTATAAGCCCAATACTTAAAGATTTGGCAAATGAGGGTGTTGGTTTTGGTTATATGGGTGGGCCTGGTATGGGACACTTTGTTAAGATGGTACATAATGCCGTTGAATACGGGATGATGGAAAGTATAGCAGAAGGGCTTGATCTTATAAAAACATCAAAACCAGAAGTAGATCTAAAAGAAGCTGTGAGAGTATGGACAAAAGGAAGCGTGGTGGCTTCTTGGCTTATGGATTTAACTTACAAAGCTCTATGTGATTTTGGGCTTTTAGAAGAGATAAAACCTTATGTAGAGGATACCGGTGAAGGAAGATGGAGTGTGATAGAAGCAGTTAATGAGGGTGTGGCTATGCCATCTATATCTAACGCTCTTTTTATGAGATTTAGATCAAGAGAACAAGAAAGCTTTAGAGATAGGGTCTTAGCAGCCTTAAGATACGAGTTTGGGCAACATAAGTTTAAGAAAGATGAATAACTTTGTTTTTGTTTTATTTGGTGGAAACGGCGATTTAGCTTGGAAAAAAATACATCCAAGCCTTGCAAAACTCCTTAAAGAAGGTAAAATTTCACCAAAAAAGATTATATCTTGCTCAAGAGAATCCAGTAAAGATGAATTTATACCAAAGATAAAGTCTTTGTTTGGTGAAGAGTACGCATCTGTTTGTGATTATATAAATGTAGATGTTACAAACCCAAAAGATTTTAATTTTATTAAAAGCATAGAAAAAGATGAGATTATATTTTATCTTTCTATACCACCAAACTTGTTTGAGTCTGCTATAAAAAATATAGGCCATGTACTTCTTGATATGACAAACAAAAGAAAAATTGTGATAGAAAAACCCTTTGGATACGATTTGGAATCTGCCAAACGTTTAAACAACCTTCTTCATACGTTTTTCCTGGAAAAAGAAATATATAGGATAGATCACTTTCTAGGTAAAGAAGCTGTCCAAAATATATTTAGCTTTAGATTTGCAAACTACATATTTGAAGGTATTTGGAATAAAAACTTTATAGACCATGTTCAAATATCGGCTTTGGAAGATATTGGTATAGAAGGAAGAAGTGCTTATTACGACAAGTTTGGGGCTTTTAAAGATATGATACAAAACCATCTTACCCAGATGGCAACCTTTATAGCTATGGAGCCCCCTTGTTGTATAGATGCAGAAGAGATAAGAAATGAGAAGGTAAAAGTTTTAAAATCTATAGAACCGCCTTCTATGGAAAACGTAGTACTTGGAAGATATGAAGGTTATACGATGGAACCTGGTGTAAAACCAGACTCAAAAACAGAGACATATGCTGCTGTAAAACTTTATATAGACAATTTAAGATGGCATGGGGTACCATTTTATCTTAGGACTGGTAAAAAGTTAAAAACAAAAGCCACTCAAATAGTGATAGTGCTTAAAAAAATGCCTACATCTTTTGCTAAACTCATAGGCTGTGAGCCAAAAGAAAATAAGATAGTTATAAAAATAGCACCTATTACAAATATAGAGCTTCGCCTTGAAATAAGGGCTCCAAACTCTGATTTTCTATCTTGTCCTTTGGAAGTGTCTATGGGTATGGAAAATAACACCTCTTCAGAGGCATATGAGACCCTTCTTCTTGATATAATAAACTCAAATCAAACACTATTTTTAAGAGAAGATGAAGTGGAGCTTGCATGGGCACTTTATCAACCTCTTTTAGATATATGGAAAGAAAAAAAGGATGTAGAGCTTTACGAAGTGGGCTCTTACGGGCCAAAATCTGCTGATATGCTTATAAACAAAGATAATAGACAATGGTATATATTTTAGATTTTATAAAAGTTTACGATTTTGATTCACTAGAGTCTTCGTCTTATTTTTTACTTAGATTTTTCCTAAAAGCCAAAAAACTAAAACTAAACATAGCATTAGCTGGTGGTAGCACGCCTTTATATTTGTATGAGCTTATGTCAAAATACGATTTTCCCAATTTTAAATTTTTTCTTACTGATGAGCGCTATGTTCCAAACGATCACAAAGATAGCAACTATCACAATATATCTAAATTTTTAAATATAGAACCCGTTTATAAATCTGGTGATATTGAAAAAGATTGTGAGGAGTTTTCAGATATTATCAATAAAAACCCAATAAACATAGCTTTGCTTGGTATAGGAGAAGATGGTCATAGCGCTTCTATTTTCCCAGATAAACGTATCTTAAAATCCTGTGAAAACACGCTAATAAGCGTAGGTCCAAACAATATACTTCGTATATCGCTAAACTATAAGGCTTTATCAAACTCAAAGCTTATATTTTTTGTATCAAAATCAAAAAAATCTGTGGTTTCAAGGCTTTTAAAAGAAAAGAATACAATAGCAAATGAGTTTATATCAAACAACAATTGTAAAAAATCTATCCTTGTATCAGATGGTATGAAGGATTTATTCAATTCTTTTTAGTGTTGTTTACAAAGTTTATTTCATTTTGATTAGAAAATTTATTTTCATATTTTAACTTTATAAGTTCTTTTGATAGTTCTATGGCTTTGTCTTTGTAATGCTGGTTTATATCTTCGTTAAACAATATTTTCCTTATCAATTTCGATGCTTCTTTAAATTTTTTAGCTTCCATATAGCACTTTGCTTTTAAAAGCAACATATCTGGTATACTTGAAGTATCTATATTATTTTTCTCGCTATCTATAAGATAGATTACTTTTTTTCTATGTCTGGTTTTATACACATATTGTTGTCTACATAGGCTCTTGCTAAATCAAACTTTGCTACGTTAAAATCTCTATCGTAGAGTATTGCTAAATTTAAATTTTTAATGTAATCTTTTGTATCGCCTTTTGATTTGTATATGTTTGCTAGTTGATAGTAAGCTTGGGGTCTTAAGCTACAATAATCGTTTTTTATACATTTGTTAAGAGTATTTATTGCCTCTTTAGTTTTTTGTTCTGCTTGTAATATTATAGCTTTGTCTAAAATAGCTTGATAGTAGTCTGGTTTTATGTGTAGTACTTTATCTATATTTGTTATGGCTTTTTTGTAATCACCTACGTTGGCGTAAGCAAGGGCTAGTTTGTCGTAAGCTTTGTAAATATGGGTCTTTTAATATAGCTTTTTTAAAATTTGCTATTGCAACAGCATAGTTTCCAGCAGTTAAACCAGCCATTCCTATATTGTAATGATACTCTGAATTTTTACTTGATAGCTCTTCTATATTGTGGGTGTTCTGGGCACAAGAATATATGCTAAAAATAGAAAACACTACAAAAGCAATTAAAAAAATATAGTTACGTTTCATTTTTTATATTATATACTAGATATACATTCGCTCTATTGCTTTTCTTACAATTGATTTTAAATCGTATCGTAGATCTTCTGAAGCTATCTCTTGATTTATACCAAAGTCTTTTTTTAACAAGTTTTTTGTGCTTTTAATAAGATCAGCGTAAAGCTCGTCGTCTTCCATGTAAGAGGGAAATTCTATTGTAAATTCTACAATGATATTAAAAAGCCCGTTGTTTATAGTCTCTAAATCTATATCGTTTCTTAGAGTCATTATTATATACCCTTCAAAACTATCTAGTATTGCTTTTAGCTTGCCTATATCTTCTATGTTGTCTATATCTTTTAACACTAAGATATCTAAAAAGCTTATATCTTCGTAAGAGGGTATTTCAAACGTATTTAAATCTATTACTCCCAATACACCTTTTTGGGTTTCTTTTATAAAGTTTATGAGGTTTTCTATTTTTAACATTGTATAAGCCTTATCTTCGTATCTTACGCAAACCCTTTTTAATTTTGTAAGCGTTTGTGTGAATATATCGTAAAAATCTTGAAGGGTATTTGGTATTTCTATTTTTGTTTGTTCTTTTGCATTTTCACCTTCTATGTTTGGGATGTAGTTTATTTTCTGTATAGAAGTGCTTATTTCTTTTGAAACTCCTAAATCTCTTATTGTCAGATTTGCGTCGTTTATGATATTTTTCAAAAAGCTTGAAAACTTTATACTATCTATACCAAACCTACTTAATCTATTTAACATGATAAAGCCAGCCTTTTCATCGTTTTGCATTATGAACTTTGTACCTAGGATAGAAAGATATATTGCAAAAGATAGGTTTATAGCTTGTTTTGATATTTGTAATTTATTAGTGGTATTGTATTTGTAGTATGGGGCATAAGTATTGTAGCCAATTATAATGCTTTGAATGAAATCATCAAAACCGTAAAATACCTTTTCGAAATATTCTTTGTTTAATTTTATTATATCTTTTCCAAACATATCTTTTTCAAATATTCTTGATATATAAGAGTATAATTTTGATGGTGTTTTTACCAAATTTAGTATTTGGGTTTTAATATCGTTGTATTTGTTTTTGTTTAGGAAATCTATAACGATAAGAAGTCCATCTATCATAGATAGCACAAGAAGGTCATAAAATCTACTTCTTTGGGTGCAAGCGATTTGGCATATGTTGTCAAAGATGGCTGTTTGAAGTATAAGTATTTTCTCTATTTCTGTTAGTTCTTTTAGCTCATCTTTATACTCTGTAATAGCTTCTTTTGATATAGCTTTTAATGTAAAATCCCTTATCCTTGAGAGTCCAAGTCTTATAATGGCGGATTTTATATCTTTTATATCTATACCTTTGTTTGAATAAGCGTTGTTTGCAATCTTTAATATATCTTCTTCTAATTTCGGCATGTTTCTAATAAGAGCATATATTTTATCTACATTGGTGTTTTCATCGGTAAGCTCCATTATAATAGGCATTACTCCTTTTATAAAATCATGAGCTTCAAAAGCTTCTAATGTATCTATTTCTATCTTAAATTTTGGCTCTTTTCTTATGTGCTCTGGTTTTTTGTGTAGTTTTATGGCTTTTTGTAATATATCTTTTGATATAGGCTTTTCAAATACGATTTCTACAAGTATGCCACGGTTTACAAGTATACCACGATCTCCAGATGTACCACGATCTTTAGAATTTTTGACTTGATTTATATTGTCTAAGACTACCTTGGCTTTAACCTCTTCTCCTAGTATGTTTATGGAAAAGTTATCATTTTCTAATAGAGTTTTTAGAATATCTTGGCTTGATAGTTCTATTAGAGCACCTTCGTAGGATATATTTTTTATAATGCCATATTGAGTTTCTATATGTGTATAAAATCTTAGATATTTTCTATTGTTCAATTTTGTTTAAGGGGCTCTAAGCCCCCTCGTTTTTTACCAGGTTACTACTTTGCCAGCCATTCCGAGGCTTGGTAGTGCCGCCGTTGGTGTTAGAAGCGGAAAATCGTAAGCTAAATCTTCTTCTTTCATACCGTTTAAATCAAGGGATTGTTTGCAAGCTATCATTTGCACACCATTTTGACGGGCTAAGTTGATAAAGTAAGATATTGGTTGTCCACCTTCCATTGGGTATGTGTTTTCAGCTACACCTTTTTTAAGAAGCTGTGTGGATGGTCCTGTGAAATACATAACTACGTTCATGTCTTCGGCAGCTGCAGTGGATGCCAAGAAAAACGCAGATGGCAACCTTGCTGGGTTTTCTGGACCGGTTAAAAGGATGATCACCAAATCTGGGGCTTTTTGTTCCATAAAACGTCCTCCTTTTAAGTATATTAAAATATAACATAAATTTAATTTTACATGCTGTCAATAAGATTTTCTTATAATAAAGCTTTTTTAGTTTTTATCTTTGCAAAAGTTTATCAAAAAACGGGATATCCTCAGGATAGGTGAGTTTTATGTTCCAATAAGAGGATTCTACTATACCTACGCTGTATCCATAATATTCCAATAAGTAAGCATCGTCAGTGGCTTTTATACCGTCTTCTAAGGCTTTTTCATGGCAAAGTTTTATAACATCTGTTTTAAAACATTGGGGGGTTTGGGCTAACCACATGTTATCCCTTTGAATAGTTCTTAAAACACCGTTTTCTAATTTTTTTATAGTATCTCTTGCTTTTGCTGCTGCTATTTTCCCGTCGTAGTTTTCAAGCTCCATCACCTTTTTAAACACCTCTCGGCTGGCAAAGGGCCTTGCGCTATCGTGTATTACCACTATATCCTCTTTTACCACTTCCAATGCAAACCTTACAGAATCTTGTCTTTCCGCGCCCCCATATACAAACTTTGCTCCAAACTTATGAGCATCGTATAAAATAGAAGGTTCCACATCTTGAGGTACTGTCATAATTATCTCGTTGAAAAGATCTGCCACTTTTCTTAGAGTAAAATTGTATAGCGGCATATCTTTAAACTTTATAAACTGCTTTTTTATACCGGCTCTTTTGCCAAGTCCAGCTGCTAAAAGTATCAAAGAGGGCATTAATCTTCTTTTTTTAAGCTTATAAACTCTACCATTTCATTTTGAGGTATGTGTTCTAATATTGGTATGAGCTCATCTTTTGTATCCACTACAAACCCACACCAAACCATATTTTTAACTTCTGCTTCAAGCACTTCTCTTAAAAGCCTATCCAAAAACTTCTTTTTTGACTCTTCACTCTCTTTATCTACTTCAAACTCTATAACTTCTGCAAGCTCTGGGTCAAAATCCTCTAAATTGTCCTTTGGGCTAAATACCACATAGACTTTTATGGGATTTTTATTTATCTTTTCTATCTCTTCATATTTTTTGTCTATAAGCTCTTTTACTTTGTGCCTTACACTCATAGTCTCTCTCCTATGTATTCAGCTTTTGAGGTTTTTGTTTCCCAAACAACTACTTTATATATATCTACTTCGTTTAGAAGCCCTGCTTTTTCAAATTTCTCTTTTACATAATCGTATATATACTTTGCCAAGGCTTCCGCTGTAGGGCAAAAATCCACTATCGTAAGTTTTAATCCAAAATCTTGGTTTATTTTTTTAAAAGCCTCAAACAAAGGATCGTTTTTATCTATTATAAAGCTATGATCAAATTGGTCTATAAGAGGGTTTAATGCGCTCTTAAGATGATGAAAATCCATCACCATATCCTGGTTATCAAGGACGTTTGAACAAAGCACAACTTCTATTTCATAACTGTGCCCATGTAAGTTTACACACTTATTTTCTATACAATCAGAACCAAGACTCGATCCTCTTGAGCAAGATAGGTTTTGTTTCCAAACTCTATGACCTGCTTCAAACCTAAATGTTTTTGATATATACCACATTTACCACACCACCACGTTTTTGGCTTTTAATATGAGTTTTGATATATCTTCCCAGCTAAGCAAGAACTCTTCTTGGACCTTTAGACCTCTTGCAGACACATCTTCTTTGCATAGATACCAATTTTTGTTTGGTGCTCTTAACACTGCATCTTGTATAAGTACCACTATATCGTTCTCCGATGGTAAGCTACTTTTAAAATCCCCAAACCTTCTTACAAGCCAAATTGTATTTGGATTTTCTACCATACAAGCACCGCTTTAGATTTGTGTATCAGGTCTTTGACTTCTTCAGAGGATATAATCTTTGGTTCTATGATAAATTCAAAAGCCTTTAACCCCCTTGATTCTATACAAGAGTTTTCTGCGTAAAAGTTTATGTTTAACATACTCATTTGTTCTAACATCTTTTCAAAGCTGGCTAGTCCTAAGGCTTCTGGGCGCCATTTTGTTATAGCGTATATACCGTCTCCGGTAAATATTACATTTGTATCGTTTGTTATACCGCTTGCAGCGGCAAGCCTCAACCCTTCGTGGGCTTTCCAAGAAAAGGGTTCTGATTTTATTATAAAGCTTATCATATCAGTTAAAGTTTATCACCTTGTCAAACTCTGATATTTTTCTAAACATATCATAAGAAGAGCTTGATATGAAATTTTGAGATTTTATAGACTCTTCAATGCCTCTTTGGCGTGCTGAGTGAGCGCAATATATTATCTTAACACCTATATCTAAAAATTGCTTTGTCATATCGTAGCTAAGCCAATAAGTGCCGTTACCGCTTAAAAAAATTGTTACATCAGCTTTACCTACAAGGGCTTTAGATAGTTTGTATACGCTGTCAAAATCTTTTGAAAAAGGGTTTGATGTAACTACTATAAGGATATTCATCTTGCTTTTCTAACGATGATTTCCCACTTGTTATCGCCTATTTTGTTGGTGGCTAACACTTCCTGACCTTCATCTCTCATGCTTTTTGGTACGCTCACCGCCGACGGTTCGTAATCCACTATAATCCTCAAAACTTCTCCTTTTTCCATCGTCTCAAGCACAAGCTTACTCTTTACAAATGTAAAAGGGCATACTTCCCCGGTAATATCAAGCTCTTTATTTATTTCAAAATCACTCATCTTAACAATGATAATATTGTTAAAAATAAAATACTATGATTATAGATATGGTTTTTAGTGGAATTTATTCTTTCCTTCTAAAAAGGAAATAATTATGTTAAAATTTCCTTATGAAAAGGAAAGATGTATTTAAGCAAGTTATAGTTGAGTTCCATCAATGGACACTTCCTAAGCTTTTAAATAGAAATATAGAGCTCCCTTTAAACACCAACAAGATAATATCTTTGATAGGCCCAAGAAGAAGCGGCAAAACTTACGTTATGTTTCAAACTATAAAAAAGCTCCTTAGTAGTGTACCTATAGAAAGGATTTTGTATGTAAACTTTGAAGATGAAAGGCTTGATATCTCATCAGATGAGCTTGGTTTACTAATTGAGGCTTACAAAGAGCTATATCCTGATATACCCTTAAACGATGTGTACATATTTTTTGATGAGATTCAAAACGTAGAAGGCTGGGAAACCTTTGTAAGGAGGATTTACGATAAATGTACAAAAAATATATACATCACCGGTTCAAATTCAAAGCTTTTATCAAAAGAAATAGCCACGGCTCTAAGGGGTAGGACCTTGACATATGAGGTGTTTCCACTTAGCTTTCAAGAGTTTTTAAAGTTTAAGGGCTTTTATTTTGAAGAAATAGATTTCTACAATATAGAAAAAAGAGCCATTTTAAAAAAGGCGTTTTTAGATTATCTTAACTACGGGGCTTTCCCGGAAGTGGTTTTTTTTGATGATAAAAGCCTAAAACTAAAAACTTTACAAAATTACTTTGAGGTGATGTTTTATAGGGATTTGGTGGAAAGATACAAAATAAAAAACCACATCGCATTGAAGTACTTTATAAAAAGAGTGGTGGAAAACATCGGAAGTATGTTGTCTATAAACAACATATACAACGAGCTAAAGTCCCAAGCTCATAAGATAGCCAAAGACAGTTTGTACGAATATCTTGAGATGCTTCAGGATATATACTTTCTTTTTGTTGTAAAAAAATACAACAAATCTATCTTAAAATCTGAACTCCAGAAAAAAGCTTATTTGATAGACAACGGCCTTTTAAACGCTCTTAGTTTTTCTTTCAAAGAAAATATGGGCATACTTTTAGAAAATGCCATGGTAAAAGAACTACTAACAAAAGGCTACGATATTTTCTTTTTTAAAGAAAAAAAAGAATGCGATATAATAGCCTACGATCACAACCACTTTATACCAATACAGATAACTTACGAAATGAGCTTATCTCAAACCAAGCAAAGGGAGATAGAAGGCATCTTAGAAGCTTCTAAGTATTTGGGTTCAAAAGAGGGTATCATACTCACCTTTGATGAAAAAGACGAGATAAGTATAAATGGGATAGATATAAAAATATTACCAGCTTATTACTATCTTCTTTTTCAATTATAATACTTATATGGCTATTATAATCACTGGGGCAAGAAGGATAGGTTTTTATGTGGCAAAGAGGCTTTTGGAAGAGGGGAAAGATGTGGCTGTTGTGTACAACAGCAAAAACCCTTGCGATGAGATAGATGGTATTTTTTGCATAAAAAGAGATTTATCTAAAGATTCTTCTGGAATAGCAAATATTGTATTTGAAAAGTTTGGCAAAATAGAGGCTTTTGTGCATATGGCATCACCTTATTACAAGGTGGATATAAACAATTTTAGAATAGAAGAGTATAGATATTACAACGCTATCATAGTAGAGGCTTTTTTAAATATTGGTATAGAGGCTTTTAAGCTGATGATGAAGAATGAAGGCCATATAAAAGGTAGGATCGTAGGTTTTGGGGACTGGGCTATAATGCATACTCCTTATAAAGACTATGCTCCTTATTTTGTGGCAAAAGCTGGTCTTCACGGGGCTGTTCTTACGCTTGCTAAAGAGTTTGCCCCTCATGTTTTGGTAAATGCTTTGGCTTTGGGACCTGTGTTAAAACCAGATGATATGGAAGATGAAGAATGGCAAAAGGTTATAACAAACACACCTTTAAAAAAGGAAGTAAGCCTTGACGATATATATAGCGTTTTAAAGCTTTTCTTAGAAACTACTTCTATAACAGGTGCTATACTTCCAATAGACGGCGGAAGGCATATAAAGGGTGTTAGCAGTTAAGCGCTAAACTCTCTACATTTACATATTTTAAATCGTATTTTTGTCCCATTATATACTCCACAAGCTCTGATGTGTTTTGTGATATATCTGTAAAATAAAGCTCTGTAGTAGCATTTCCTTCGTTTTTAACGATATTGTTTATATAAGATATTATAGCGTCTGAAGAGCTCACCAAGTTTATATGCGGTAAAAACGCTTTTATATCCTCTTCTAAAAGTGGGTAATGGGTGCATCCAAGAATGAGAGTATCTATATCTTTTAAATCTTTAAACTCTTTTAGATAAAACTCTACCGTCTTTTTTGATATATCTGTGTTTATAAGTTTTTCTTCTACTATGGGCACAAAAAGAGGGCATGCTTTTGCATAGGTTTTTATATTAAAAGCCTCTAAACGTTCTTGATACTTGTTGCTGTTTATGGTGGCGCTAGTGCCTATAATACCTACATGCTTTGTTTTTGAGCTTTTAAGAGCAGCCTCAACTCCAGCTTCTATAACCCCCACTATAGGTATATCAAACATCTCTTCAAGCGCTTCCATGGCGTTGGCACTAACACTGTTGCAGGCTATAAGTATCACATCTACGTTTTGATTTATCAAAAAGTTTGCACTTTCTTTTGCATAGGTGATGATAGTCTCTTTTGATTTTATACCATAGGGTACCCTCGCCGTATCCCCAAGATAAACAATATCCACTTTATCGTAGACTTTTCTCACAGATTTTAAAACAGTAAGCCCACCTACGCCCGAATCAAACATTCCTATTTTCATCTTAAGTATTATAAAGGGTTTTTATGATGTGTTATAATTTTTATACTGTGCTTTTTGTATTGTTTTAAGGGTTCATAACGCCAAGGAGAAGAGAATATGCCTAAACTTGATATTGGGACGCTTGAAAATTGGCTGTGGGAAGCGGCATCTGCTATTCGTGGAGCTGTGGAAGCCAACAAGTATAAGGATTATATTTTACCGCTTATATTTTTAAAAAGATTATCAGATGTGTTTGATGATGAAGTGGCTAAATTAGAAGAAGATTTTGGAAGTAAGGAAGTAGCGCTAAAATTTGTTGAGAAAGATCATTCTTTGGTAAGGTTTTACATTCCCCAAAAAGCAAGATGGGAAAATATAAGAGCTCAAAATGTGAAGATTGGAGAGTATCTAACCGATGCTGTAAGAGAAGTAGCAAAAGAAAATCCTAAGCTTGATGGGGTTATAAACATAGTTGATTTTAACGCTTCTGTTTCAGGACAAAGAATCATAGATGACGATAGACTAAGAGAGCTTATAAATATATTAAGCAAATATAGGCTTGGGTTAAACGATGTTGAGCCAGATATACTGGGTAGAGCTTATGAGTATTTGCTTAGAAAGTTTGCAGAAGGTTCTGGCCAAAGCGCTGGGGAGTTTTACACGCCAAAAGAAGTAGCTGTTTTGATGGCTAAAATCCTTGATCCAGAAGAAGGTGAGTCAGTGTATGACCCATGCTGTGGTTCTGGGGGACTTCTTATAAAATGTTATCTTAGATTTAAAGAAAAATACCAAGATAAAAAAGATGCGATACCTTTAAGATTCTTTGGTCAAGAAATAAACCATACAACCTATGCAATGGCAAAAATGAACGCATTTTTACACGATATGGAAAACACCGATATAAGACTTGGAGACTCGATGAAAAACCCGGCATTTAAAGAGAGTGATGGATCTCTCAAAAAGTTTGATATCATCACAGCAAATCCTATGTGGAATCAAAATTTTCCAGAAGAAGTATATAAAAACGACCCATATAAAAGGTTTGAGTCTGGCATACCACCCACAAACTCAGCAGACTGGGGATGGATTCAGCATATGTATGCATCTTTAAAAGAACATGGAAAAATTGCAGTGGTTTTAGACACTGGAAGCGTATCAAGAGGCAGTGGAAATGTTGGGTCTAACAAAGAGAGGGATATAAGAAAGAAATTTGTAGATAATGACTTAATAGAGGCTGTAATTCTTCTTCCAGAAAACTTATTTTACAACACAACAGCCCCGGGTGTTATTATTGTTATCAATAAAAGCAAAAAACACAAAGACCAGATTTTACTCATAAACGCATCGCATTTGTATGAAAAAGAAAGACCAAAAAATAGATTAACAGATGAGGGTATTGAACAAGTTTATGAAATTTATAAAAATTGGGAAGAAAAAGAATTATTAAGCAAAATAGTAAGCAAAGAAGATATAGTAAGAAATGATTATAATCTTAGTCCTTCAAGGTATGTGGCTATAAATGGAGAGGAAGAGATTTTAGACTTAAATGAGGCGATGATTGAGCTTTTGGAAGCTGAAGAAGAGCGAAAAGAAGCAGAAGAAAAATTAAGAGCTGTTTTATCTGAGCTTGGTCTAACTTATTAATGAGAGGGTCTATGGAAGTTGTAGAAAGTGGATTTAAAGAAACTGAAATAGGTTTAATTCCAGAGGATTGGGAAGTTGTGAGATTGGGAGAGGTTGCGGAAATATCATCCGGTGGATCAGCACCACAGGGTAAGGAATATTTCGAAGGTAATAGTCCTTTTATCAGAGTTCAGCACTTAGATAACGATAATTACAAAATTAAAGGTTGTGATTATATAACCGATGAAGCTGTAAAGAAATACAAATTAAAGTTATATCCAAAAGATACGATAATTTTCCCAAAAAGCGGGGCATCTATTTATTTAGAAAAAAGGGCAAAACTACCTTTTGATGCATATATAGTAAGCCACTTAATGGCTGTAAGGTCAAAAAGCCGTTTACTTTTACAGGATTATCTTTTTTTTAATCTTGTAAGTAAAAAACTTTCAAAAGACAAGGCTGATAACTACCCTACTTTAAATATTTCAGAAGTATCTCAAATCCCAATCCCCCTCCCACCACCTGAAGAGCAAAAAGCTATTGCTGATATTCTTTCTACTGTCCAAAATGCTATAGAAAAAACAGAAAAAGTTATAGATGCTACAAAACAGCTTAAAAAGTCTATGATGAAGCATCTTTTTACTTATGGAGCTGTTGCGGTTGATGAGATTGATAAAGTTAAATTAAAAGAATCTGAGATTGGACTAATTCCAGAGCATTGGGGAGTTGTGAGATTGGGGGAGGTTGGCAATTACATAAATGGATATGCATTTAAACCATCAGATTGGAGTAATACAGGAAAACCTATAATAAGAATTCAAAATTTAAATAATCCTTCGGCAAGTTTTAACTACTTTAACGGAGAGCTTGATTACAAATATTTGGTTAAAAAAGGAGATATTCTTATATCGTGGTCGGCTTCATTAGGAGCCTATCTTTGGAACGGTGAAGATGCGTGGTTAAATCAGCACATTTTTAAAGTTGAATTAACCAATCAGAATGTTGCTAAAGATTTTCTCTATTTTGCATTACTTTACTATTTTGTCGGTCAAGCTTTAGCTAACCTACACGGTTCAACTATGAAGCATATTGTTAAATCTAAATTCTTAAATATCCCAATCCCCCTTCCACCCCTTGATGAACAGCAAAAAATAGCTAACATTCTAACAACCATAGACCAAAAAATCCAAGCAGAAGAAAAGAAAAAACAAGCTCTGCAAAACTTATTTAAAACATTACTACAACAGCTTATGACAGGAAAAATTAGAGTTAAGAAAGCAAAAACATAGAGGTCAAAAGCTATGGAATATAAACCTAAAATAACAGAAAAAAATTCAGTCCAAAAGCCAGCACTTAACTATCTAAAACAAGAAACAGCAAAGTACGACACAGAAACCTACACACTCAAATGGGAAGTAATTACAGAAAACCAAAAAGACAAATTAAATGAATTAAGAACAAGCGAAACTCAGATAATATTAGAACCAATCTTCAAACAACAAATCAAAAAACTAAACCCATTCCTAACAGATGAAGAAATAGACAATCTTTTAAGACAGCTAAATGCCCTACCCCCATCAATACAAGGAAATTATGAAGCTTGGAAATATCTTAGAGGAGAAAAGCCATTTTATTCATCAAAAGAAAAAAGAGATTTAAACATCAGATTCATAGACACAGAAAATATATCAAATAACACATTTCATGCGATAGAAGAGTTTACAATTACAGATGGAGCTTACAGAAATAGATTTGATATAGTCTTTTTCATCAACGGCATACCTGTTATATTCCAAGAAAATAAAAGCCCAACAAAAGCCGATGCTATGGAAGTTGGCATTACTCAAGTTAAAAGATACCATGAAGAAAGCAAAGAGCTTTTAAAACTTTTACAGGCTTTTACAATAACAAACAACTTACACTTTTTATATGGTCCAACGTGGTTTAGCTCAATAAAAGACACATACAACTACAAAGATCAGCAAGAGGGAGACTACAAAAGACTTATAGAATCGTTTTTTGATAGACAAAGAACCATAAAACTAATTTTAGATTACGTACAATTTCTTTATAAAGATAACCAGCTTCAAAAGATCATTTTAAAACCCCATCAAATAAGGGCTGTAGAGAAGATTGTACAGCGGGCAAAAGACGAAGATAAATTAAGAGGTCTAATATGGCATACTCAAGGCTCAGGAAAAACGCTCACGATGATAACAGCAGCAAAGCTTATAATGGAAAATCCAAAATTCCAAAATCCAACCATTTTAATGATAGTAGACAGAAACGAGCTTGAGCAACAATTATTTAAAAACATAGAATCAGTAAAATTATCGGTAAAAAGAGCAGAAAGTAAAAAAGAATTAAAACAACTTTTAGAAACAGATTACAGAGGATTGATTATTTCAACCATTCATAAGTTTGATGACTTTCCACCAAATCTTAATACAAGAAAAAATATTTTTGTATTTATTGACGAAGCGCATAGAACCACAAGCGGAGATTTGGGAAATCATCTGATGGGAGCACTGCCAAATGCAACTATTATAGGCTTTACCGGAACACCAAGAGCCACAGGAAGGGCAAATACATTTTTAACCTTTGGAAAAGACGATGAAAATCTCTATCTTGATAAATACAGTATTGTAGACTCAATTAGAGATGGCACCACCCTAAAAATTTACTACAATCATATTTCAAACGAATACCTTTTAGACCAAGAAACGCTTGATAAAGATTTGGAGGCTTTAAAAGATATAGAAAGTGATATAGATTCTCTTAACAAAGCCACAGAAAAGTTAAGTTCTAAGATTATTTTAGAAGATCCACAAAGGATAGAAGAGATAGCAAAGGTTATAGCAAAACATTTTAAAGAAAACGTAGAACCAAACTGCTATAAGGCTTTTGTGGTGGCAGTAAGTAGGAAAGCGTGTGTTTTATACAAAAAAGCCCTTGATAAACACTTACCACCCGAATACTCAAAAGTGGTAATAAGCCCTTACTACAACGATGATGAAGAGCTTAAAAAGCATTACTTAGACCAAGATCAAGAGAGGAAAGTAAGAGAAGACTTTAAAGACCCAAACAAATCTCCAAAAATCTTAATCGTTACAGACAAGTTGCTTACAGGCTTTGATGCACCTATTTTATACTGTCTATATTTAGATAAAATCATGAGAGACCACATACTACTTCAAACAATAGCAAGGGTTAATAGACCTTACGAAAAAGATGGTTTAAAAAAACCTGCCGGTCTTATAGTTGATTTTGTAGGTATACTGTCAAACCTCAAAAAAGCCCTTGAATTTGACTCAAAAGATTTATCAGAAATAGCCCAAGCTATCCAAGATATAGAAAAACTTAAAGATGAGTTTAAATCCTTGATGAGAGAAGCAAAAGATATAATTAAAAAATTTGAAAATATTAGACCAGAGCAAAGACCACAGGAAATCATAGACTATTTTAGAGAGGATACAAAAAGGTATAGATATTTTAAAGATTTATATAAAAAAATAGAGGATATTTACAATATTCTTTCCCCAGATACATTTTTAAGCCCATATTTGGAAGACTTTGAGAAGATTACAGAAATATACAAAGTAGCAAAAAACCAGTTTGAACCGTCTTCACCTGCTGATAAAGAACTATCTGCAAAAGTAAAAGACCTTGTATACAAACATAGTAGTGTAAAGGTGTTTATTAAAGAAGAAATTTATGAAATAAATGAAAAGCTTCTTCAAAGGATACAAGAGGACAATGATATAAACATTTACAACCTTATAAGAGCGTTAGAGAAAGAATTAGAACAAGAGGAAGAAAACAAACCTTATATGAAATCTATTAAAGATAAGCTCCAAGAACTAAGAGAAATGTACAATCTAAGACAATTAGAAACCGATCAACTAAAAGAAGAGATAAAAAAGCTCATTCAAGATAAGCTAGACCTTGATAAAGAGGGAAAAGATCCAATACTTCAAACGATAGAGTACGATTTAAAAGCTTTTCCAGAAATAGAAGATAAAGAAACTTTAGCAAAAGAGATATTCCAAGCCTTTAATGAATTTAAAAACTGGAAAGAAAGCGAAAGCCAAAGAAGGTCTTTAATTTTAAAAATATCTACTATCTTATATAAAAAGCTTGGAAACATGGATAAAGCAATAGAGATTAAAGATAAAATTTTATATCATCTAAGCTTATGAGCGATAACGAGTTTAAACAAAGGGTTTTAGCTTGGGCTAAGATTATAAACGTGGAACCAAAGGAAATCCATATAAGAAAAATGACAAAAAAGTGGGCAAGCTGTTCAAGCAGCGGAAGGCTTAGCTTCAGCAAAGACCTATTAGACCAAGCATTAGAATTTATTGACTATGTAATCGTTCACGAACTACTTCACTTAAGATATCCAACACACAACAAGATGTTTAAGCTTATGCTTGATATTTACCTAAAAGAATCTGGCAAATTGTTTGAATAAAATATATGTGTTTATCCTCTAATTTTACGCCATCAGTTTTTAAGGCTTTTTAGATTGATAGTTTTTAAGCGCAAATTTTAAAACTTCTCTATCAATCTCTCTCTCACTCTTGGATCATCATCATAACCTTTTGTGTGTATAAGTTCTCTCATATATAACGCAGCTGGAGCCATCCCTTTATAGGTGCTCACTCAACTTATACATCTTCGAATCAAAATATGTTATACTATCTACATTAGGGCTTATTGAGCTTCTTAAGTTTTTCTTAAGAGCTGGTCGTACTTCAATAGCTGAATAAGTGTAGAGAGTTTTGCACACTTTTGATAACCCCCACGGCATTTTTAACTTTTTTAGTTGGGGTTTTAGTGGATTGTTTATACAAAAATAAGTTTTATTAGCCTTTAAACCTATTGTCTGGCAATCAATTAATCTTGCCGTAAAACCGTAAAACCGTAATTACATAAAACCGTAAAACCGTAATTACGGCGAATTTGTCAAAGGCTTGTTAGACAATGATTTAAACTTGATAGTGGTACACTAAACTTTGCAGAATCTGGCATTTTCGGAAAATTACCTTCATTTGAGAGGGGTACCCCCTTGACAAAACCATTGATACACTATATAATATTAGGAGTAGTGATTTCTGGTTTCATCTGAACCGTGTGGGTTAAGAACGGGACAACGACAATTGTCTTCCCAGTGATCTCTATGACAGGTTTCATCTGAACCGTGTGGGTTAAGGACTGTTTCTTCTACATCTATGTAGAAGAACAATTTGTTGGTTTCATCTGAACCGTGTGGGTTAAGGACTTGTGCGACAATGCTTTAAAATCATTTTAAAATCGCGTTTCATCTGAACCGTGTGGGTTAAGGACACATTCCCAACGAGAAAGCATTTGATAAAATTACACTCGTTTCATCTGAACCGTGTGGGTTAAGAACTCTTCGAGGCGCGTAAGAATTTGAAATACTATTAGCTTGTGTTTCATCTGAACCGTGTGGGTTAAGAACTGATCCTATTACTAGGGATATCCATCCCTAGTAACTGTTTCATCTGAACCGTGTGGGTTAAGAACTACTGAGGTAGAAGTTGTTTGAAACCTCTACCATGGTTTCATCTGAACCGTGTGGGTTAAGAACGTGCCTCTATCAGAGGCACTATTTCAAAATCCACTATTGTTTCATCTGAACCGTGTGGGTTAAGAACCGAGTTCTTGAATAGGCTCGTCTTCTTCTTCGACTTGTTTCATCTGAACCGTGTGGGTTAAGAACATATTTTTGTTCGTTTTCTTGTGCTTCTTGTTGCAGGTTTCATCTGAACCGTGTGGGTTAAGAACAATAGAATTTAAATGGAAGACGAAATACTTCGTCTTCGTTTCATCTGAACCGTGTGGGTCAAGAACAAAACTATCGGGGAGATAAAAAAGCCTACAACTAAGTTTCATCTGAACCGTGTGGGTTAAGAAGAAGAAAACGTATCCTTTAAATACTTTTGATTTGTAGTAAAATAGATCTATGGATATACAGCTCCATGATTCATTTTTTAAGCAGATATTTTCTAACCCTAAGAGAGTAAAATTGCTTCTTGATATCTTTGCAAAAGACATAGGGCAAGATATACACTCTATAACACCTGTTAATACAGAAAAGTTTTCTTCCAAATTTCAAAAGTTTATGCTTGATTTACTTTTTAG
>Ga0081474_120877_pt1 | contig 33071 bp, 26 predicted proteins | sample OneHunmetagenome_2_FD_70978 | JGI IMG/M metagenome (GOLD analysis project Ga0081474, IMG submission 70978) | Ferrous microbial mat communities from One Hundred Spring Plain, Yellowstone National Park, USA v2 (version 2) | ecosystem: Environmental > Aquatic > Non-marine Saline and Alkaline >... | reverse complement strand
AGCTCCGTGAGCCGCAGAACCAAAACTTAGCTCTTCGTTTGAGCTCAATCCAACCATAACGTAGCTGCCTGTGCCCATGCTGCCGGGTATAAGAACCGGCTGACCTATGTTTCTGTACTTAGCTGGAATAAGCTCTGAACCAGGACCGAAAGCTCTGGTAGCGCCTTTCCTGTGCACTATGGTTTCCATAAAGCTTCCATCTACTTTGTGCTTTTCCCTCTTTGCTATATTGTGAGCAACATCGTAAATAAGGTGCATGTCAAGCTTTTCTGGGTCATCAAATATCTTGAAGCTTTTTCTTACTTGATAGGTTACTAGCTGTCTGTTTGTCCACGCAAAGTTAGCTGCGCTTATCATTGCTTTAATGTAATTCTGTCCTTCTTCGCTCATGTAAGGTACTGCTGCGAGTTCTCTGTCAGGAAGCCATATGTTGTACTTTTTAAGTGCTCTTTCCATTATTTGCAGATAATCGCTGCATACTTGATGCCCGTAACCCCTACTGCCTGTATGTATCAGGACCAAAACTTGGCCTTCCTGCACGACCCCCATGCTCTTTGCGATGTGTTCATCAAAGATCTTATCAACTACTTCAACTTCAAGAAAGTGATTGCCGCTCCCTAGGCTTCCTAGTTGGGATGCTCCCCTCGCTTTTGCTTCTTTTGAAACCTTTGTAGGATCAGCGCCAGGCATGCTTCCTCCTTCTTCAGCTAACTCAAGGTCATCTTCCCATGCGTAACCCTTTTCTAATGCCCATTTCATGCCAAGCTTTGCGACTTCATCCAATTCTGATTGTGAAAACGTAAATCCACTTTCGCTTCCCAACCCGCTCGGAACGTTCTTGTAAAGGCTGTCCATCAGCTCTTTTAGCCTAGGCCTTACATCTTTTTCAGTAAGGTTGGTCCTGACAAGCCTTACGCCGCAATTTATGTCATATCCTACGCCCCCAGGACTTATAACACCGTTTTCAACGTCAAAGGCTGCGACGCCCCCTATTGGAAAGCCATAACCTTCATGACCGTCAGGCATTACATAAGAATACTTTAGTATTCCGGGCAAAGTAGCAACGTTCATGGCCTGAGTAAGGGTCCTATCCTGTTTTATTCTCTGAATTAGCTCGTCAGTTGCATAAATCCTTACAGGAACTCTCATCGGTCCTTCTTTTGGAATTTCCCACGTTACATCTCCAACTTTCTTTATTTCCATGATAATTTTTTATGCCTTATACAATATAAAATTTTCATCTGTTTTTGCCATAGATCTATCTGTAAGCGAATAGTTATTAAACAGGTTATGCGTTTAAAAATTTGAAAATTCGACGTTGATCTCTAAATAAAAAAATCAATTTATAAACAGGTTTTTATTAAAACTATGTATGAAATATGATCTAAAGGACAGAAAGTTCTGGATAGCTAGAGAAGATGAAATAAAAAATGGTCTAGCGACAGATTTTTATTTTCTTAACGTCGAAAAGGCGATGGACGGCGAAAAAATAAACCCAAGAGTTGTAGCCGAAATTTACACAAGGCATCTTCCTTACCAAGATCAATGGGGGGTTCTTAGCGGCGTTTATGAAGCGTTAAAACTTCTGGAGGGCCTTCCTGTATCTGTCTGGTCTTTTGATGAAGGAGAGGTTTTCTTTACATCAAAAAACGATATAGCATATGAACCGGTGATGAGGATCGAAGGGCCCTACAGGTACTTTGCAAGGTTTGAAACAGCCCTTCTTGGTTTCTTGTGTTCTATGAGCGGCATATCAACAAAGGCCGCAAGGTTCAGGTTTCTGGCTGGAGATGAAAAGATCCTTCTCAGCTTCGGCACAAGGAGGACTCATCCCGCTCTTGCACCAATGATAGAAAGGGGTGCTTACATATCCGGTTTTGACGGTTTCAGCAACGTGATAGGCGCAAACCTTATCGGAATGAAAGGTTCAGGAACCATGCCCCATAGCTTTATACTGCTTTTTGACGATCCAAGGAATGCATGGTTAGCTTTTGATAAACACATAGAACAGGACGTTCCAAGGATAGCGCTTGTTGATACCTACTACGATGAGAAAACGGAAAGCATAATGGCCCTGGAAACCTTGAACGGAAAGCTCGCCGGGATAAGGCTCGATACTCCCGGTTCAAGAAAAGGTGACTGGAGGAAGATAGTTGAAGAGGTTAAATGGGAGCTTTATCAGAGAGGAGGTAGGAACGTCAAGATCTTAATTTCGGGAGGGATAGATGAGGAGGACATCATTAAGATGAACGATATAGTGGACGGCTACGGGATAGGAACTTCTGTTTCAGATGCCCCAACAGTTGACTTTAACATGAAGATAGTTGAAGTTGAAAAGGATGGGAAGATGATCAAAAAGGCGAAAAGGGGAGACATTTCTGGCAAAAAGGAAGTTTTCAGAAACTACGAGAAAGGCGAAGATATAATACAGTCAGCTTACCTTGAGCCCCCAGAAGGTTATGAGCCGGTACTGAAGAAATATATGGAGAATGGGAAGATAATAAGGGAATTTGAAGGGCTCCCAGAAATAAGAAATAGAGTAAAAGAAAGGCTAAAATGGATAAAAGAGAAGAATCCAAAAGCAAGGCTCATCTATTAGAGGAAAGGCTATAAATATCCACTTTCTTGTTAGTTTGAATCATGAGTAAGCTTGATGAAGTTCTGAATTTAGCTAAGATTAAGGGTTATTTCTGGCCATCTTTCGAGATCTACGGCGGAGTAAGCGGTTTCTACACTTTTGGCCCTCTTGGAACCTATCTTCAAAGAGACATAGAGGAGCTGTGGAAGGACATTTTCGTCAAGCCTTTTGGATTTATTGAAATGGATTCACCTGACCTTCTACCTTATCAGATCCTTAAAGCTTCAGGGCATGTTGACAACTTTAAAGATCCGATGGCTGAATGCAAAAAGTGCGGAGCCAAATACAGGGCCGACCACCTATTAAAGGACGCCGGCGTTGAAGTCTCAGAAGGGGCCGAACCTTCTTACATTGAAGCGCTTCTTAACCAAAACAATGTAAAGTGCCCCAAGTGCGGGGGACAGGAATGGTCGGTTAAGCTTTACCTGAACATGTTTGAAACTAATATAGGGCCATATGCTGAAAACAAAGGGTATCTTAGGCCTGAAACAGCCCAGGGAATATTTGTTGAATTTAACAGCCTTTATAATTATAACAGGGAGCAGCTTCCAATGGGAGTCGTACAGATAGGGAAGGGTTACAGAAACGAAATTTCTCCGAGGCAAGGGCTGATAAGGCTGAGAGAATTTCATATGATGGAGCTTGAACTCTTTATAGATCCTCAGGAAGACGATGCCCCAGATCTTCCAAATGATCAGAAGCTGAGGCTGTTACATGAGAAAGCTAGAGAAAGTGGGGAACCAGAAGAGCTCACACCTCAAGAGGCTTATCAAAGAGGAATTATAAAGACCAAATGGCTTGCGTTTTTTATGTATCTTTCTAAAAAGTTCCTCAACGGCATTGGCGTACCTGACGAAAAACAGAGGTTCTTTGAAAAGATAGACGGTGAAAGGGCCCATTATTCAGCTCAGACTTTTGATCATGAAGTATTCCTAGATGAGCTCGGATGGACTGAAGTTGCCGGCTTTGCATACAGGACAGACTTTGACCTGAAATCACACATGCAGGCTACAGGAAAAGAAATGTATGCTACCAAGAGAAAAGCCCTCAGCACTAAGACGAGCGTTGTGATCAACAGGGAAGAGCTCATGAAGAGAGAAAACTGGAAAGAGCTTATAGAGCTGAAGCCTGAAATTAAGTCAGACGGTGTATACCTCGGAAGCATCAGGCTTAACGATAAAGAGTACAAGGTAATACAGGAAGTTGAAAAAGAAGAAGTACGCAAGTTCATACCTCACGTCATAGAACCTTCGTTCGGGCTTGACAGGCTAACGCTAGTCGCCCTGTATTATGCCTATAACAAAAAAGAGGGAAGGAACATATTTTCTTTACCAAAAGGGCTGCTGAAGAACTTGGTAGCTGTGCTACCTCTTGTTTCTAAGGATGAATTTGTCAAAAAAGCGCTTGAAGTCAAGGATACGCTCGTAAAATATGGCTTTAACGTAATCTTTGATGACAAAGGGTATATAGGAAAAAGATATGCGAGGCTTGATGAATCGGGAGTTCCATTTGCGATAACAGTTGATTCAAAGACTCTTGAAGACGAAACCGTAACGGTTAGGGACAGAGATAGCTGGTCTCAGGACAGAATTAAAATACGGGATTTACCAAGTTATTTAAGGGAGAAAACGAATTGGCGTTTATAGTACACGGTGGAGCCGGAAAAGGCAAGAAAGACGAAAAAGCTCTGAGCGTTCTGCTGAAAGCTGCTGAAATAGGTTACGAATATTCAGCAAAGGGTTTCACTGTTGACGCCGTTGTGGAAGCTTTATATTATGTTGAAGAAAGCGGGATGTTCAACGCGGGGAAGGGCTCGGTCAGCAACGACGCAGGCTTTGTTGAGATGGACGCCGGCATATTCAGGGGTAAAGACAGAGCCGCAGGAGCAGTAGCTAATCTAAGGGAAGGGAGCGCAATCAGAAAAGCTCTTGAGGTTTTAAATGAAGGAAGACATGTTCTGATAAGCTATGGAGGAAACATAAGAAAAGAAGGGACTGGGACAGAAGATCTTGAGACGATCGGAGCAGTATCCGTATCACGTGATGGCGATGCGAGCGCAGCTGCTTCAACTGGGGGTATAAAGGGAAAAAGAGCTGGTAGAATAGGAGATTCGGCTATTCCGGGAGCCGGGTTTTATGCCTTAAAAGGAATAGGGGGTACAGCCCTTACAGGTATCGGAGAACAGAACATAAGATGCTTGACCGCATACAGAATAGTTGAAAAAATGAAGAACGATGATCCTCTTGAATCCATAAAAAAAGTATTTTTTGATGTAAAAAAAGAAATAGGGCAAATCAACCAGGGGGCTATAGCAGCAGACTCCCGTCTAAAGATGGCAGCTTTCACTACTGAAGAAGCTATGCCCGTATGTTTTGTCAGAAGCGATGTAAAAAAATGTTCTTTCGAGTTCAGGAATGGACTGATAATTTAAAGCTAGTGTGCTGAGTAAATGCGTATCATAAAAGTGCAGGTGTTTACTGTCATTGACCGATAAATTGCCACGCTTTGCACAAACGGTGATTCCGGAAATTGATGAAAGAAGCTTCGGAAAATAAAACATCGGAGCTGCTGATACCTTTTGTAGGCTTATTCAGAACTTTTGCCGTAGCTTTAATTTCGCCTTATCTAGGGCTCGCACTTTACAGAAAAGGCCTTCCTTTACCTTATGTTGGTATTGTTTACGTAATGCTTGCTGTAATAGGAGCTCTGGGACAGCTTTTTGGCGGTGCCGCTTCCGACAAGCTTGGAAGGAGGAAAGTTATGATTTTTTCCCAAATCGGGAGCGGTTTTGCTCTTGTGCTGATGGGGATGAGCTTCCTGATATCGGGTTATTTTGTCTTCATAGTTATGTCACTTTTTCAGAACTTTTTTGGGAGCTCAAACATGGCTGCCTTTAACGCTTATGTTGGAGAATTAGGTTCTGATCAGAATGGCATGATCAGGGGTTACAGCAGAATGAGGATCGGAATAAACGTTGGTTGGGCTGCAGGCCCCTTGATCGGAGGTGTAATGATAGGGTATTTGGGCTTCAAAAACACCTGGATAATTTCAGGACTGATAGTGCTTGCCTCATCTGTTCTTTTTCTGTTTTTGAAAGCAAAACAGAGATTTTACTCTAACCTCGATATCAGCACTTTCAAGGACCTCGATTATCTGAAAAAAATATCTCCGTTTGTGCTGATTTACGCCTTTATAGCTCAGTTCGGTTTGACATTAACCATTTACGAAACTGTCAACATGAACGTGCCTGTGTCCCTCTATGGACTCATATACCTGCTTAACGGAGCTATCGTTGCTGTATTCCAGATGCCCATGGCGAAGATGCTTTACAGCAAGAACATCGTACGCTGGATTGAATACGGTATAATTTTTTACATTGTAGGTTTTTTCGTTTATGCGTTTGGAGGATTGATATATGCTTTATTGGGCACATGTATAACTACTCTTGGCGAAAACATAGTGTCCCCGCTTTCAATGACCTTTGCTAACCTGCTATCAAAAGAAGAAAAAAGGGGTAGCTACCTGGGCGTTTTCGGTATGCTGAGCAGTTCATCAAGGTCCCTTGGTTCTCTTTACGGAAGCTTTTTGTTATCAAAATTAACTAACCCGTTTGAAATTTGGTCTTCAGCTGATCTGCTTGGGGCTTTATCAATCGTTTATTTTTCTCTGATTAACAGATCAAAAAGATCCTTCTAAGAACAACGTCTGTGTAACTTAAACAATTAAAGCCCAATCTCACTTTCGATTGCTTGAACGTCCACAAACTTCCTAAAATCTCTATAGACTTTTTCGTGTATATCTTCAAAAGGCTGTACGGAACTGAGAGAAATGGGCTCAAGACCTTTTTTCTGTCTTAAACTGTTCAAAAGCTTCAAGGTAAATATCTCATTTTCAAATATGCCGTGTATGTACGTTCCGAAAACTTGCCCTTCATAAGCCCCGCTTTGCTCGAATGTACTGAGGTTGTTCCTTTGATAAATCAGCTCAAAAGGCGTCCTGTGTTCTGTTACCCCGTAATGTATTTCATAACCTCTTATCAAAGTGCCAGCCGCAGGACCTTTCAGAACTTTAGCGTTTGAATTTGCCACGACCTTTGAGCTGTTCATCACCGTCTTTGCCTTTAAAAGCGAAAGGCCACTGTATTCACCTTCCTTGCTTTCCAAATTATCTATTATTTTTTCTCCAAGAGCCTGCAGGCCTCCACAGATGCCCATTATGGTTGATCCGTTTTTCATAGCGTTCCTCAATTCTTCTTCAGCGTTTACCGATTTGAGATACCTTATGTCCCTTACTGTGACCTTCGATCCTGGGAAGACTATCAAATCATAGCCACCAGATACGTATCCCTGAAAGTTTATCCCTGTATCAGGATACATGAATAGCGGGAACGCATCTGTGAAATTAGACATGTACGGTGTCCTCACAAAGAGAATCTTAACCCGACCGTACCTGCTCGGAACGCTGTCAGATCCATCTTCCCATGGCGCTACTATTTCATGATAAGGGATAAAACCGAGTATCTTTATACCGTACCTTTTCATCATTATTGACATTGCTGGTTTTATAAGATCTTCTTTCCCAGAGTATTTGTTTAAGATCGCTCCTATGAACCGTTCTCTGCCCAAAATAATAACGGTTCCTAAGATGCTGGCAAGCGAACCTCCTCTGTATATATCGCTTACAAGCAAATATTTTGCTCCAGATATCTTTAGCATATATCTGTTTGAAAGGTCAGGTAAGTTTATTTCCGTCGGCGCTCCTGTACCTTCAATTATTATAAGGTCATGCTTTTTTGAAAGTTTATTAAAAGAATCGGTTATAACATCTCTCAAATATTCCTGAAACTTTTGACCATAAAACTCTTTAACAGTTACAGTTGTTCTGTGTTTTCCTTTTATAACAACATAAAGGTCTTTTTCTTGAGGCTTAACCAAAATCGGGTTCATATCAACTTCGGGTTCTAAACCGGCTACTTTGGCCTGAAAAACCTGTGCGTATGCCATTTCTCCGCCTTTTCCAACGCCTGCGTTTAGCGATATGTTTAAAGCCTTAAAGGGAGCTACAGAATAGCCCTTTTTCCTGAAATGCTTTAGTAAAAGAGAAACAAGTAAAGTTTTTCCGGCTCCCGAAGAAGTTCCAAAAACAGCTAGACTCTTAGATGTTTTCAGACACGATTAACCCCTGTTTGAAGACATATACCGGTTTTTCATGATATCTTATTGCCTGTTTAACGTCATTTCTTCTTAACAACACAAGATCAGCGCTTTTGCCCGTTTCCAGTCTATTTTCAGTACCAACAGCGCTTGCAGCTCTCCAAGTTATCATATCGTAAATACTTTCTCTACCTTCTGGATCCATCATCCAAAGAAGATGAGAAGCTAGAAACGCAATTTCAAGAGGATTGCAGGAGCCATAAGGATAATATGCATCGTTACAATCATCTTGTCCAAGCGCTACATTTATTCCGTATTTTAATGCTTCCTTTACAGGCAGATGATATTTACCTGTATGAGGGTTCGTAACGAGGGATATTTTCGCTGTTTTGACCTTTTCAAAAACTCTGTAAAGGGATTCTCTATCATATACTTCTAAGGCTCTTGCGTGGCACGCTTCAACTTTTCCCTGCATGCCATAATTTACTGTTTCGTCAGCTAAATACTCTAAAGTTTTAAGCTTTGGGTCAGGAGCATCATCAACCAGAAACGCCGCGGGTTTGTTGTATTTTTTTGCCAGCTCAAGAGATATCTTTATGTGTTGTTTCATATCTTCCTCAGTCTTCTCAATCCACGGTATACCGCCTACGACATCGGCCCCTTTTTTTATTGACTCTTCTACGATGGATTGAGCGCCCACGTCTGTAAAAAATCCCTGCTGAGGGAAGGCTACTATTTCTACATCTAGTATGTTTTTAACTTTCTCTTTAGCTTTCATAACTCCCAAAAATCCTTTAAGTTCTGCATAGCTGTCAACGTCTGCAAAAACTCTCATAGAAGTAACTCCGTGAGAAATACCTTGAAGAAATTTTTCAACAACCCTGTTAGCAATGATCTCAGAGTCATAGTGCTTTTTTACTTCAGCCGCTTTTCTTATAGCTTCATCCGCGCCTCCCCCAAGCTGGTATATCGAAACCGTATCTTTCTCAATCATATCGCCAGTTTCAACTTTGTCTATATGCACATGAGGTATTACAAAGCTTTCTGTCAAGAGGTTTCCCATACCGTTTATGTCTCCAGATTCACCTGAATATTTTGATATGCTTGATATTTTATCGCCTTTTATTTCAACAGTATACAAACCTTCCCTATTTCTTAATCTTACGTTGGTTATCTTTATCATTTATCAGTTGTTATATTTAGTGTTAATTTAATCTTTTTGTCCGTACAGTAAGTGCAGTTAACTAAAGGCTTATTTTTTAAACAGTGCCCTATTTCTAGCAAATGATGACACAAACCAGAAAAAGGTCCCAATAGCACTTATACTCTATATCTTTAATTATTTCTCCAGTTTGAGCTTGAGGAGGGCCTCTCACGTTCTTGAGCCCATAATCAAGAGAAGCCATGTTGCAATATGGAAATGGATTCAAAAGTATTCTTTCGTATTGGACTCCTTTGACGTTGACAAACACGATGTTAATTCCATATTTATTGATGAAACTGAAATAAACGTTAGAGCGAAGCTATGGGTAGCATACGAACCTCAACTCAAAGCGTTCCTATCATTCCACATAAGCTGGCGCCAGAACTCTCTTATGCTTTTTCATAAGGAAGCTTGTAAAGAAGTATGGTAGGAAGACTATCTACACAGACGGAGCCTTTGGTACGTTGATGCTTGCAGGTGGGCAGGGGTAGAGCATGTAATATATGAACATAGCCTGAAGAACCTCATGAAAAGGATGAATGAATATATAAAGGACAGGACAAAAGCTTTTGACGACCTTTTCCCGTGCAAAAAGCCAAAATTTGAGCACGTAAAGAACTGGTTCAAAGCCTTCAGGTTCTTCTATAATATGTATTCACGAACGAGGAAATTGGTTCAGCGCCATTCAAATGAACAGCTGTCTGAATGGATTAAGCCAATTTTGTTGATTGCAAGCATGAGGTGATCAGAATGAGCTTAAGTTAACGGCACCATTTTTGAATTAATGGCGCAATTCATTTATGGCTACCTATCAAAATTGAATAGATTGTGCCTCAGTCCAATCCCTTTTTTAAGTTATGATCCCGCGTTATCCCTTTTTGAATTAGAAAATCTAAGATAAAAACGCTTCCGGATAAAAATTAAACGAACCTAATCCTTCTTTTAAAAACTGTCTATAACAAAGAAGAGTATGATTTAACTTTAAAATTTATTTATTTTATTTGCATGTAACTCCCAAGCAAACGCATCTGTGTGTAATTAAGCACAAACAAGCACACAGGTGCTAAAGCAAGCGCAAAAAATAAACACACATTAAGCGTCCAACCAAAACACCTAACCAACCAAGTGCACCCAAACAAAAGCTGGTAGGCACATAGACAAAAAGCTTATTAGCCTCGGGCGGGCTTTGAACCCGCGACCTTCCGCTTACGAGGCGGACGCTCTACCTGCTGAGCTACCGAGGCATGTTTTAGAGTAAATCCTTTTACCAATAAAAACTTTTTTAAAATTTGATTGTAAACCTATCATAAAAGATCTTAACTAAATATGTTATGTTTCGACTTATATATAAAAGAACAGCTTTATCTATCACGCGTTAATAATTCAAAAACACAAGTCTGGCGTAATTGAGCCGAATAAAAATTTAAATAATATTTAAATACAACTATTTTATTGGCGATTAAGGATAATGTCTTCTAAGATTGATATACTTAAAAATAAATATGTTCCAAAACACATCATACTTTCTAAAGAAGAAGTAAATGAGCTTTTAAAAAAATATCACGCTAAATTAGAGCAGTTGCCTAAGATTAAAGTTACTGACCCAGTAATAAGGGCCATAGGGGCTAAACCCGGTGACGTTGTAAAAATAATAAGGGAAAGCGAAACTGCGGGAGTAACCGAATATTATAGAATGGTGGTTGAAGAATGAAGTCTGTATTTGAGAAAAGATGGCCTATAATTAAAAATATACTTGCAACCGAGGGCATAGCTAGGCAGCATCTCAATTCCTATAATCAATTTATAAAAAAGGGAATTCAGAGCATAGTAAACGAAGTAGGAGAAGTTGAAATAGAATCTATATCGGGAAAATACAAGATAAAACTTGGCAAAATTGAAATCGGAAAGCCTCGCGTTGTTGAACACGACGGCTCTGAAAATTATATAAAACCAATGGAAGCCAGGTTAAGGAACCTAACGTATGCAGCACCACTGTATCTTGAGATGCAGATAGTTGACTCAGACCCTTCTATAAACAGACCTTTTAAGGTACACATTGGAAACTTGCCCGTTATGGTTAAGTCCGATGTTTGTGTTTTGCATGGCTTAAACGAACGGGAGCTTATTGACGTCGGTGAGGATCCAAACGATCCTGGGGGATATTTTATAATAAATGGTAGCGAAAGGCTGATAATAGGTCTCGAGGATATTTCTCCAAACAAAATTCTCGTTGAAAAAGAGAAAAGCGGTTCTTCTATGGTTTACAGAGCCATAGTGCATTCTTCTATCGTTGGATTCAGATCTAAGGTAGAGATGGTAATAAAAAACGACAACGTAATCTATGTTAAGATTCCAATACTTCCGACAGAAGTTTCTTTTTCGGTTTTGATGAAAGCCCTTGGTGTGGTAAAGGATGTAGATATCGCAAACGCTGTTTCTACAAGAGAAGACATACAGGAAGAGCTGGTACCAACGCTTGAGAAAGTTGAGGTAAAAACACAGGATGAAGCTATAATGTATATAGGGAACAGGCTTGCCCATGGGCAGGCTGACGAAATCAGGTACAAGAGGGCTGAACAGCTCATAGACATGTACCTTCTCCCTCATTTGGGTAGGACTCCGGATACAAGATACGACAAAGCGATGTTCTTAGCAGAAATGGCAAACAAGTTGGTTCAGTTAAAGCTTGGTTACATAGTCCCTGATGATAGGGACCACTATGGAAACAAAGTAATCAAATTTTCGGGCGAACAGCTTGCTGATATCTTCAGAACTTCGTTCAAGAATCTTATTAGAGACATGAAATATCAGCTAGACAGAGCAGGTCCAAAGAAAGGTCCCAACATCGTAACTGCTGTAATAAGGCCTGGAATAATAACGGACAAGATTACCAACGCTATAGCAACTGGAAACTGGGGAAGAGGAAGAGTTGGTATAACACAGCTTCTGGACAGGACCAACAGACTTTCTACAATCAGCCACCTCAGAAGGATCCAATCACCCTTAAGCAGGACGCAGCCTAACTTTGAAGCCAGAGAACTGCACGGGACACAGTTCGGCAGAATATGCCCCGTTGAAACTCCTGAAGGTAGCAACTGTGGCTTGGTTAAGAATCTTGCGCTTTCAGCAATAATTTCTGTTAATCATGATTTTGATCAACTTAAAGAAAAATTAGTTACAATTCTATCAGGAAAGGGAGACAAGGTTTTTCTGGACGGAAGGTTAATCGGGTATACTGATGCAGAAAAAACTGCTAAAAAATTAAGAGAAATGAGAAGAAACGGCGAGATACCTTACGATGTAAGCGTCTTTATTTATTATCCAGCTGACCCTCGTGGTGAAAAAAGGCTTTTCATTAACGCAACCGCTGGAAGGGTTCTCAGGCCTCTCATCATAGTCGACAAAGGAAAACCAAAGCTAACAGATGAACATATAGAAAAGGTAGAAAACGGAGATATAACTTGGAAAGACCTTATACGCATGGGAATAATCGAGCTTTTAGACGCAGATGAAGAAGACAATATGCTCGTGGCTGTCGATGAATACCATATTACCCCAGAAACAACACACATGGAAATATATCCACCGGCTATGCTTGGAGCAGTAGCTTCAATAATCCCATATATTGAATATAACCAGTCGCCCAGAAACACCTACGAATCTGCCATGGCAAAACAGGCTTTAGGGTTTAGCGTTGCTAATCTTAACCAGGCACTTTATGTTAGGGGTCACCTGCTGGAATACCCGCAAAAACCGCTCGTTTCTACCAAAGCGTTTAACTTATTAAACCTAAATGAATCTCCATTTGGTTTTAACGCAGTTATAGCAATAATAAGCTTTGAAGGATATAATATAGAGGACGCTATAGTGATTAACAGGGCAAGCATAGAAAGAGGCCTTGGAAGGTCATTCTTCTACAGACTTTATGAAGCTGAAGCCCAGCAATATCTTGGAGGACTGAAAGATAAATTTGAAATACCACAACCAGAAAGCAACGTAAGAGGATATAAAGGAGAAAAGTATTACAGAAACCTTCAGTCAGATGGAGTCACATATCCTGGAGCAGAGGTCAAAGGCGGAGACATACTTGTGTCAAGGCTAAGCCCACCAAGGTTCAGCGAGGAGTACAAGGGAATTGAAATAAAAGGTCTTTATATGAGGGATACTTCAGTTTCAATGCGTCCTAGCGAAAGTGGGGTTGTAGACAGCGTTGTAATGTCAGAAAGCATTGAAGGTAACCGCATGTACAAGGTGAGGGTAAGAGATCATAGAATTCCTGAGCTAGGAGATAAGTTTGCATCAAGACATGGCCAAAAAGGCGTAGTTGGCATGATAGTAAATCCTGAGGACATGCCATATACAGAAGATGGCGTCATTCCTGATATCATAATTAACCCCCATGCTTTCCCCTCAAGAATGACTGTTGGTCAGTTCCTTGAGTCGATAGCTGGTAAAGCGGCAGCTTTAAGGGGTAAAGAAGTTGATGGCACTCCTTTTGAAGGAGAGGACGTTAAAGATCTTGGAGAGATCCTTAAACAGTACGGATTTTCTCCAACCGGAAAAGAAGTTATGTATGATGGTGTGACAGGAAGAAAGCTTGAAGCACAGATATTTATAGGTGTAGTATATTACCAAAAGCTGCACCACATGGTTGCAGATAAAATACATGCAAGGGCCAGAGGGCAGGTGCAGATGCTTACAAGACAGCCTACGGAAGGGAGGTCGAGGGGTGGAGGTTTAAGGTTTGGGGAAATGGAGAGGGATTGCCTGGTAGCTTACGGCGCAGCTATGGTTTTGAAGGACAGGTTGCTTGAAGAGTCTGATAAAACTACCATTTACGTTTGTACAAGATGCGGACTTTTAGCCCATTACAACGCAAAAACCAAGAAGCTTGAATGTCCTCAGGACGGTTCAGATGTTAAAATAGTTCCGCTGAACGTGGCATACGCTTTTAAGCTGCTTTTACAAGAGATTATGAGTCTTGGGATTGCGCCCAGAGTTAAGGTTAAGGAGGAGGTGTAGGATATGAGTGAAAACGTCTTTTTAAACAAGATAGGTGCCATCAAGTTTGCCTTGATGTCTCCTGCTGAGATAAGAAAGTATGCAGTAGTAGAAATAACAGTGCCAGAGACATACGATGAAGACGGAATGCCAGTGCAGGGTGGACTTATGGATAACCGTCTTGGTGTTCTTGAACCGGGACAAAAATGCGGAACATGCGGAAATACAGCGAGCAACTGCCCGGGTCATTTTGGGTATATAGAGCTGGCTGAACCAGTGCTGCACATAGCTTTTGTAGATGACGTTAACAAGTTCCTTGTAACTACATGTAAAAAGTGCGGAAGAATTCTTTTGCCTGATGATGAATTAGAAGCTTACAGAAAGCAACTTGAAGAATCACACAACAGCCCGGTTGTCCTTCAAAAAATAACAAAAGAGATAGTTGCGAAAGCTAAGAAAACAAAAATATGCCCACACTGCGGAGCAAAGAAACTTGAGATTGAATTTACAAAACCTCATACATTTCACGAAATAACTGAGGATGGAGCTCCAGTCAGGCTTATGCCATCTCAGATAAGGGAGTGGCTAGAAAGAATTTCTGATTCTGATGTTGAAGTTCTTGGATACGATCCAAAGTCTGCAAGACCAGAATGGATGGTTCTTCAGGTACTGCCGGTTCCGCCAGTTTCCGTAAGACCTAGCATAATACTTGAAACAGGTACAAGGTCTGAAGACGATCTAACCCATAAGCTGGTTGATATACTGAGAGTTAACCAGAGGGTGGCTGAATCAAAGGAATCAGGTACTCCACCGCTGATAATTCAGGATCTGGCCGATCTTTTGCAGTATCACGTAACAACTTATTTCGACAATGAGGTCTCCGGAATACCTCAAGCTCATCACAGGTCAGGAAGGCCTCTAAGGACTTTGGCACAAAGGCTCAAGGGTAAGGAAGGTAGGTTCAGAGGGAACCTTTCAGGAAAAAGGGTTGATTTCTCAAGCAGGACTGTTATTTCTCCGGATCCAAACATAGATATGGCTGAGGTTGGAATACCGTTTGAAATAGCAAAAAGATTAACAGTCCCTGAAAGAGTAACCCCCTGGAACATCGATTTCCTTAAAGAACTGGTAAAGAACGGGCCGGATAACTATCCAGGGGCTAACTACGTCATAAGGCCTGATGGAATTAAGATAAGGTTGGATTATGTGCAGGATAGGGAATCTCTGGCAAACACTTTAACATATGATTATGTTGTGGAAAGGCACTTAATGGACGGCGATGTCGTCTTATTTAACAGACAGCCTTCTTTGCACAGGATGTCAATAATGGCGCACTTTGTAAAAGTTCTGCCGGGCAGAACTTTCAGGTTACATCCTGCTGTGTGTCCGCCTTACAACGCTGACTTTGACGGTGACGAAATGAACCTTCATGTACCTCAGAGCCTGGACGCTCAGGCGGAGGCAAAGCATCTGATGGCAGTTCAGAACCAGATAATAACGCCCAGATATGGAGCGCCGATCATGGGCGCTATAAGGGATTATATAACCGGTGCTTACATGCTTACAAGAGATAAAACAAAGCTGAGCAAACAGGATCTGATGAACCTTGCATACGTAGGGGGTTATAAAGGGGAGATACCAGAAAAGGAATATTATACCGGGAAAGAGCTCGTATCTCTGTTCCTGCCAAAGGACTTTAATTTTGTCGGAACGTCCAAATGGGTTGGAGGCGCTAAAAACGATATACTTGTTAAGAACGGCCAACTGATTTCCGGAGTGCTCGATAAATCTTCCCTCGGGGCTGAAGAACCCGATAGTATGCTTCACAGGATAACTAAAGATTACGGCCCTGAAACTTCAAGAAAGCTTTTGAACTCGTTATTAAAGATGTTCGTTGAACACTTAACCCGTAGAGGCTTTTCTTACGGATATGATGAGCTAGAAATACCGGAAAACGTCAAAAGACAGCTAAAGGAAGTCGTTAAAGAAGCATACGAAAACGTTCTCAACTATATAACACAGTACAGGGAAAACAAGCTGCCCATACTTAAAGGAGTAAGGCCCGAAGACATGCTGGAAAACTACATAATGAACGAACTGAGTAAAGCCAGGGATAAAGCTGCTAAAGTAGTTGAAAGGGTAATTAACGAAGAAAACAGCGGCTATATAATGGCCAGAACAGGAGCAAGGGGAAGCAGCCTTAACCTTGGGCAGATGATGGCAATGCTTGGACAACAAAGCATAAGGGGCAAGAGGATAACTAGAGGTTATACACAGAGGGCTTTGAGCCACTTTAAGAAAGGAGACATTACCCCTGAAGCAACAGGCTTCGTGAGCAGCTGTTTCAGGGACGGCCTGAACGTACTTGAGTTTGTGTTCCATTCGATGGCAGGAAGGGAAGGCTTAGTAGATACAGCTGTTAGGACACAGCAAAGCGGTTACCTACAGAGAAGACTCATAAACGCTCTGGAACACCTGAGGGTTGAGTACGACCTTACCGTAAGGGATCCTGAAGGCGGGATCATACAGTTTACGTACGGAGAAGACGGCGTTGACGTATCAAAAAGCGATCACGGTCTTGCGGTCAACATAAAGAGGCTTGTTGAAATAATAAAGACAACGGATTCTGGAAAGCCAGCTTCACAAAGTTACATAAAGTCAGAAGTTGAAAAAGTAAAGGATAGATTAAATCCGAGGCTCGTAAAAGATTTAGAAAACGCCTTGCTGGGTTCAGGATTAAGCGAAAAAGCGGTGACTGAAGTCTGCAACAAAACAGTTGAAAAATACATTTACAGCTTAGTGGAACCCGGAGAAGCGGTAGGAGTGGTATCAGCTCAATCTGTTGGAGAACCCGGTACACAGATGACGCTCAGAACATTCCACTTTGCAGGAGTAAAAGAAAGAGATGTAACGCTTGGTTTGCCAAGGTTGATAGAACTCCTTGACGCACGTAAGGAACCTACAACGCCGTTAATGGAGATATATCTTGATGAAGAGTACAGATCGTCAGCAGATAAGGCTCAGGAGGTTGCAAGGTCGATAATATTTACAAAGCTTGAAAGCGTTGTTTCTGATATTGCAGTGGAACCTACTGATGGAATAATAGTCTTCACTCTCTCACCGCAAAAATTAAAAGACAGAGGTCTTACTCCAGAGGAAGTGGCCAAAGCGATCGAAGGGGGTAAAAGAAAGATTGAAGTCAACGGTAATCAGATAACAGTATACGCTAACACCTATGAACTTACAGGGCTTCAAGCCATACAGAAAAAGATGCTTAATTCGAGAATAAGCGGTGTTCCAGGAATTATAAACGCTTCAGTTGTTAACAAAGAAGGGGAATGGATGATAGAGACCAGCGGATCTAACCTTTCAAAAGTATTAGCAATCCCTCACGTAGATCCAACAAGGACAATAACCAACAACATCCATGAAGTGGCAAACGTACTTGGCATAGAGGCCGCAAGAAACGTGCTTATTAAGGAAATACTTGAGGTGTTGAACGAACAGGGCCTTGAAGTCGATTACAGACATGTTTCGCTGATAGCTGACATCATGACAAGCAGGGGCGTCGTGCTACCTGTTGGAAGGCACGGAATAGTTGGATTCAAAACTAGCGTGCTTGCAAAGGCAGCGTTCGAAATAACAGTCCCGACCATTGCTGAAGCTGCAGCCAGAGGCCTTTCAGATGAACTTCTTGGAGTAACAGAAAACGTTATAGTTGGCTCCACCATACCTGTAGGCACTGGTATGGTTCAAATATACATGTAGGTGAAAAAAGATGGGAATTGAAGAACTTTTAAAGGTAATCGCGCAGGAAAAAAAGATAGCTATGGGTTTGAAAGAAGTAAAGAAAGATTTAAAAACCATGAAATTAATCATTCATTCCAAAGACTTGAAAAAAGATGAAGTTGATTCTATAACGTCAAAGGATGCCAAAGTGTTAGTGTACAATGGATCCCCATATCAATTAGGTAGAGCTTTAGGAAGAAACCATCCTGTAAAAGTCGTTGGACTTAAAAGCTTGAGCGAAAGGGTAGAGCTAGAACTGAAAAAGGTGAGCTGAACTGTCAGAAATCAAGTATACAAACGACGACATTAATTTTATGAAGCTTTTTTCTTCAGTATCAGGAATATTTCCTATGGACGTAATAAGGGATGACAAGTTTAACAGGATAATAGTCGTAGTAAAGAAGGACGACATAGCAAAAGCTATAGGAAAAGAAGGGAGCAACGTAAGTTATATTAAGAAAACAATCAGGAAAGATATAGTGATTGTGGGTTATTCTGATGATTTAGCAGAGTTTGTAAAGGGTATGGTGGGGGAAAACGTGAACCTGAGCGTTAAAGAATCTTCTTCGCCGAATGGCGGAAAAACGGTAATAATCCAGGTTCCACAGGAACAAAAAGGTTTGGTGTTTGGAACCAAGGGGCAAAACATAGAAAAGATTAAGTTGTTGTTAAAACGTTACTTTGATGTGTCTTATGTTAAGGTGGTTTGAAAATGGGAGAAGGTAAATCTCCGTTAGGTGAATTTGGAGCAAGAGGGCTTGGAAAGAAAAGGCAGAAGTTCAGGTGGTCTGATAAATACTACAAAAGGAGAATGTTAAAGCTTGACATCAAAGCTGATCCTCTTGAAGGCGCACCCATGGCAAAGGGGATAGTCATAGAGAAAGTTGGAATAGAATCAAAACAACCAAACTCAGCCGTGAGAAAATGTGTTAGGGTACAGCTAATAAAGAACGGTAAACAGATCACTGCATTCCTTCCTGGGGACGGTGCTTTGAACTATGTAGATGAGCACGATGAAGTACTTGTGGAAGGTATTGGTGGATCACAGGGCAGATCAATGGGTGACATTCCTGGAGTAAGGTGGAAAGTTGTAAAAGTTAACGGGGTACCGTTAAACCTTTTAGTTTTGGGTAAAAAGGAGAAGCCTAAAAGATGAGCGAAAAAATACTTCTGTTTGATAAATGGGACTTTTCTGAAGTACAAGTAAAAGACATAAGCCTTAAGCAGGTAATAAACATAAACCCTGTTTATTATCCACACTCTTTTGGAAGGCACGCAGAAAAAAGGTTTGCAAAGGAAAAAGTAAACATAGTTGAAAGACTGGCCAACAACCTGATGCACTATGGAAAAATATGGGCAAAAAACACAGGAAGAATGGCTGGAAAGAAACAGAAGTCCATAAACATAGTAAAGTCAGCGTTTGAAATGATTTACCTTAAAACAAAAAAGAACCCCATTCAAGTACTTGTTGACGCAGTTACAAATGCAGGGCCAAACGAAGATACTACAAGAATAAGCTATGGTGGTGTGGTCTATCACGTTTCAGTAGACGTATCTCCTAACAGAAGGCTTGATCTTGCGCTTAGGTTCCTCTCCCAGGGAGTCAGAATGGCATCGTGGAAGACGGGTAAACCTATTGAAGAAGCTTTAGCTGAAGAGCTTATCCTCGCTGCAAACAATGACCCGAGTTCGTACGCAATAAGAAAGAAGCAGGAACAGGAAAAAATGGCAGCCGCTTCTAGGTAAGCAAATTGGAAAAAATAGTCCTTGACACTAGCGTTATTATAAACGGTTTTGTTTCAAAACTTATTGAAAAAGGAGAAATTAAAGAAGCGACTATTATAATCCCCCGTGCTGTCATTGGAGAACTGCAAAATCAGGCTACAAAAGGTCTTGAAATAGGATTTAAAGGTCTTGAAGAGCTAAAAAAGATAAGGCAGCTTAGCACTGAAAAAAGCATCAAGTATGTAGTAAAGGGTTCTCTGCCTTCGATCGACGACATAAGGCTTGCCCATTCAGGAAGGATAGATTACATGATCCTGGAAGTAGCAAAAAAGAACGGAGCGATCCTTTACACTTCAGATTATGTTCTGCATCTGGTAGCAGAAGCTGAAGGCGTAAACTCAAAGCATATGGTTCCAGAAGAAGAGAAAAGACCGATGAAAATAGAAAACTATCTTAAAGATGATGTGATGAGCGTGCATCTAAAAGAGAACGTTCCTCCATATGTTAAGAGGGGAAAACCTGGAGACTTTAGGCTTGAAAAAGTTTCAGATGCGCCCATAACTGCTGATGAGCTTGAGGAAATCATTTCTGAAATAGATCAAAGGGCAAGAATTGAACCCGATTCGTTCATAGAAATGAAAACAGGGGGTGCAACAGTTATACAGCTAGGAAACTACAGGATAACCATAGCAAGGCCTCCTTTTTCTGATGGTCTTGAAGTTACTTTGGTTAGACCAATAATAAAGCTCACTTTAGAAGATTATAACGTTTCAGCAGCTTTAAAACAGAGGTTAGAAAAGGCAGAAGGAATAATAATAGCAGGTCCTCCGGGCTCAGGTAAGTCCACGCTCGCTGCATCACTCGCTGAATTTTACATCAAAAAAGGAAAAGTTGTTAAAACTTTAGAATCTCCCAGAGATCTTCAGGTTGGTCCAGAGATAACGCAGTATGCTCCACTTGAAGGCGACTTTGAAAAGACTGCTGAAATACTTTTGCTCGTAAGGCCAGATTATACTATTTTTGACGAGGTTAGAAAGACTCAGGACTTTACAGTTTATGCAGACATGAGGCTGGCCGGCGTTGGTATGGTTGGAGTTGTTCATTCGAGCAGCCCCATAGATGCAGTGCAGAGGCTTGTTGAAAGGATAGATATAGGGATGGTGCCGAGAATTGTTGATACTGTAATATTCCTTCAGAGCGGGCAGATCAAGACAGTTTACGAGTTAAACCTAGTTGTTAAAGTTCCTACAGGGATGACTTCAGAAGACTTGGCCAGGCCTGTAGTAGAAGTGAGAAACTTTGAAACCAAACAGCTCGAATATGAAATATACATGTATGGTGATGAAAAGGTCGTTGTCCCTGTCGGGGTAATAAAAAACAAGATACAAGAAATGGTATCACAGTACGACAAAACAGCTGTAATAGAAATAGGGAAAAAGAACGTTATAATAAGGGTTAACCGTGACGTTATAGGGAAGATCATTGGCAAAGGCGGGGAGAACATAGAAAAGATAGAGAAAGAAGTTGGTAAAAGGGTTATAATCAAGCCCAAAAAGGATTGATTTTATCTGCGCAGTAAAAATTTTGTGCGAAGTGTTTTTTAATATCTTCATAAAAAATATTTTATGGATTATAGCATCTTACTTACCGCAGATAAAACCCTCTTCAGCGAATACAGAAATGTACCGCTCCTGCAGTTTCTAGGGTGTGCGCCTGCTGAAAAAGTACCAAAGGTGATCTTCGACGCCCTTTCGCCTTATATAGAGCTACAAGAAGGTTTGCCGGTTAGAGCTCCGTATGATGTAAGGCTTGTTGAAAGCGTCCTTGTAGATCACCTTGGGAGAGAAAAAGTCAAGGTTGTCACGCCAAAGAACATAGAGAGGTACATAGATAATGATACAAAAGTAGTTGGCGTATCAACAATGGACCCTCTGGGGCTTGGACCTGTAACGATGATGTTTACTAACGGCGGTCGTGACACAGGGTATACAAAGTACTACTTTTATCAGCTTATAAGAAAGCTTAACTTTTTAAGAAATGCAGATGGCAAAAGGTTCAAGATAGTAGTTGGAGGTCCTGGAACATGGCAGATAGAGATAAGAAGTAAAGTAATGGATGAACTAGGGATCGACCATCTTGTTATAGGAGAAACAGAACATGTTCTGCCCCAGATAATGGATGATATCGTTGAAGGTAGAGCTGACAGGATAATAAAGGTAAAAGACTATCCAAAAGTAGAGCAAATACCTCTGATCAAAGGAGCCACCCTTCATGGGCTGCTCGAGGTTAACAGGGGTTGTGGAAGAAACTGCGAATTCTGTTTGCCTAACTTAAGGAGCGCAAGGAACTTACCTATTGAGCATATACTTAAAAACATAAGCGTTAACGTTAAGTATGGAGAACACAGCGTCTGGGCTCAGAGCGAAGATATATTTCTTTATAGTCTAGAAGATCACAGGTACATGAACCCTAACTGGGATGCGCTTGTAGAACTTTTCAGCGCAATAACAGGTGCGGAAGGCGTAAAACATACAAACCCAACTCACGGAACGATTTCAGCGCCAGCTTCAAATCCGGAAAAGTTTAAAAAGCTTTCTGAAGCCATGAAAGCGTCCCCTGACAACATAATCGGGCTCCAGCCTGGGCTTGAAACTGGTTCTGTAAAACTCGTTAAAAAGTACATGCCCAGAAAAGCGCTTCCTTTTTCAGCTGATGAGTGGCCCGAAGTGGTTTTTGAAGGAACTAAGGTTTTAAACGAAAACTACTGGGTTCCAGCATTTACGGCAATAGTAGGATTTCCAGGAGAAACTGACGATGACGTCATAGATACGATAAGGCTTATCGACAGGTTGGAAAAAGAGCTTCCTGAAAAAATAGGGGAAAAGGCACACTGGACAGTAACAGTCCTTAGCTTTGATCCTCTGGCAGCTTTAACTGACAGCGAATTCTTTGACGTTGAATCACAACTTACAGAAATGAGGTTTTACCTTATATACAGGACCTGGAGACATACAGTTCTTGAAGTTGAAAGGTTTTTACCGCACATAGTTAAGAATTCGCTTGCAAAGGGAATCTTGACCAGGTTCTTCAGGTATGGATCAAAAAAAGTTCTGGACGCGCTTGGAGCTTGGGGTAAAGCAAGGGGTTACGATCCCGAAAAAGCTCTCACAATAACAGCGTGAACTACCCGCCCTCACTGGCAAGGCTTCCCAGTTCATCGAAACGCTTACGTGTGGAATACTTTTCAAGTATTCCAACATCGCAGAGGCGTTTTCATCCCCGGGTGTCTCCCCTACGTTCCATAGGGAAAGCCCCTCCTTCAATATTACGATTGCTGAAGCTACATCCCTGTCGAACGTGGAGTTACAGGAGGGGCAAGTGAGCTCCCTTTGAGACAGGTCAAGCTTAACGTTTGTTCTGCAGACAGGACAAACTCCTGTTGTCTTAACGAACCTTCCTACCTCCACAGGGGTGCTAGCCTTTCTCCTTAATGCATTGCGGATTCCCCCTATAGAGGTCTCGTAGATCTTTTCGCCGAATAGCTTTTGTCACGAGTGTATGTCGTCATCTTGAAATACAACATGCGAGTAGTTTGTCGTTAGGAAGTGCACCACTTTGTTGATTATGTCACGCTTCTTATCATTCTGTTTATCGAATTCGCGTTTAATCTTCAAAAGGAGCTTTTCTTTGTTCCTTGATCCAGGTTTTGCTCGAGAAAAGAAGTGATAAAGTCTCCTTAGTCTTTTGCTCATAGGCACTAAATATTGAATTTTGACCCCATTTGAGAAGGTTATTTGGTTCTTCACGCCTAGGTCTATGCTTATGGCTTTTTCTTTCTCGTGTTTATCTTCTTTAGGCAGAAAGCATGTAACATACAAGTAGTAATCCCCGTTCCTTTCTACTAGGTTTGCTGAAGAAAGCTCTGCGTTCTCAGGTATCTGATCAAGCCCAGATACCTTAAAGTTCCCAATGCCTTGTATGTGGATTTTATTATCCTTTTTCACCCAATAAGTCACGCCGTACTGCATCAAAGGAATCGAATGCACAGCCTTTACGAATTTGATCTTCCCAACCTTCACACCCTTCTTCTTGAGTTCTGCCAGTCCTCTTACGTTGTCCTGAAGCCTTTTTATCAGGGCTTGTTTCATTTGAGATGAAAGCACTTGAATTTCCCTTTCCTGAAACGCGTCGCCTACCTTGACATGAACCGTTTTTACCTTGTAGTCCGCATGTGGTTTGAAGTTGAGTATTCCGTTTGCTATGATGTAATTAGTGAACCATTTAGCTTCAAGAAAGAGGCGGTTAAGGATAGCAAGCTTGGTTTTGGAGATCTTACTCTTATCAAGTTTTAGCTCGAAAGTTTTTGCTTCCTGAGTCCTTCTCCTAAGTAAGGTTTGCTTCCTCTTCTCCCTGATCTTTGAATTCTTCTCTAAGTTGGGCACTAACAATGTAATATTTTTCTTTATATAAAAACCTGTTGAAAGGGGCTATTCATCTCCTTACGGAAGGGGACTTTCGCCCCTTAACCCCAAAAAGTTAAACCGTAGAACCGTTCTTGATTTTTTTAATGACCTTTATGTTCCTTATTTCAGTATAAGGATACTGCCCATTTTTATCTTTCTCATATTTTTTAACCATATCCCATATGTTGAGGAGAGCTACTGAAACGCCATAAAGTGCCTCCATTTCTACGCCAGTTTTTGCTTCTGCTTTAACCGTGACAGTAACTTCCACGCCATCTTCCTTTAGTTCACATTGCGCTTCTGTATACTCAATAGGTATTGGGTGGCAGAAAGCTATTGCGCGCGTAGTATCTTTGACCGCTTCTATAGCTTTTAATTCTGCAACTGAAAGTGGATCACCCTTTTCTATTTTATGTTCTTTTATTCTTAAAATTGATTCTTTTGATAATTTTATGAAACCATTAGCAATAGCCGTTCTTTCAATTATCTTTTTTTGAGCTATATCTATGCTTTTCATTATAATTTTAACTTTATATATATCAAAATAATAAACTGTACGTTCATTTTTCGATAAAGTAATAAATAAAAGTACCTGTGAGGAAAGATATTGGGATGGAAACTTTAGATTATGATGTAGCTATAGTTGGAACGGGGCTCGCAGGACTTCGGACAGCTATTGAAGTGTTAAGAAGGGATAAGGGAAGACTAGGTTTAAGGGTGGCTTTAATTTCTAAGCTTTACCTTATGAGAAGCCATTCTGTATCAGCAGAAGGTGGGACTTCTGCAGTTTTATACCCTGAAGAAGGTGACAGTTTTGAACTGATGGCTTGGGATACTATAAAGGGTAGCGATTTCTTAGCTGATCAGGATGCTGTGTGGAGGTTCGTTCACATAGCAACTCAAGAAATAAGGCTTATAGAAAGATGGGGAGTACCTTGGAACAGACGGGATGATGGAAGGATAGAGCAGAGGTGGTTCGGAGGTTTAAGTTTTCCTCGAGCAACGTACGCTCAGGACAAGACAGGTTTCTTTGAGATGAGAGCTCTTTATGATACCTTATTAAAGTATGAAAACTGGGACAGATTCGATGAAAACTTTGTTACCTCAATCGTAATTGAAAATAATGAATTTAAAGGTTTTACAGCCATAGACCTTAAAACAGGCAACTTTAGGTATTTTAGGGCTAAGGCAGGAGTTATAGCTACAGGAGGGGCAGGTCAGCTTTACAGGATTACGTCTATGGCAGCTAGTTCTACGGGCGACGGATTTGGGCTCGCATATAACGCCGGTTTACTGCTTAAAGATATGGAGTTTGTACAGTTCCACCCAACAGGATTAGTACCGAGAGGGATACTTATTACAGAGGCCGCAAGAGGGATGGGTGCTTACCTTGTAAATAAAGATGGTGAAAGGTTTATGCAAAGATATGCCCCAAGCAAAATGGAACTTGCTCCTAGGGATATAGTTTCTAGGGCTATAATGAAAGAAATAATGGAAGGAAGAGGCGTTTATGATGATAAAAGCGGGCTTTATCATGTATGGCTAGACATGAGACACCTTGGAAAAGAAAGGATAGAAGAAAGGCTTCCTTTTATAAGAGAGATAGGCCTTAAATACTTAGGAATAGATATCGTAAATCAACCGCTCCCAATAAGGCCAACGGTACACTATAATATGGGTGGAATTCATGTTGACATAGACGGTAAAGTTCTTAACGCCAGCGGGTCTCCTGTTAAAGGACTTTGGGCAGCAGGAGAGGCTGCATGTGTAAGCATACATGGCTCGAACAGACTAGGTTCGAACGGAACAAACGATTGCCTTGTATATGGCTATATAGTTGGCAATGATGTTTATAATTACATTGAAAAAGAAAGACCAGCTTCGCCAAACCCCAGCCAAAACATTCTGCTGGGTGAAGAAGACAGAATATTCGGAAAAATTTTGGGCAAAGAAAGCGGTGGGGAAGATGTATATCAAATAAAGGATGAACTTAAAGATACAATGGAAAAGTATGTGCATGTGTACAGAACAGGTTCAGATTTGGAAAAAGCAGTAATTAAAATAAAGGAACTGAAAGAAAGGTATAAATACATAAAGCTGAGCGATAAAAGCAGGACATTTAACTATAACTTAGAACATGCGCTTGAACTAGGTTTTATGCTAGATCAGGCAGAAGTAATAGCTCGTGGAGCTCTCCTGAGGACTGAAAGCAGAGGTGCCCACGCGCGTCTTGACTATCCTAACAGGGACGATGCAAACTGGCTCAAACACACGATTGCTTTAAAGGGAGCCGAAGGTCCGTTATTTTCTTATATACCTGTAAAGATCACTATGTGGAAACCTGTTGCGAGGGTGTATTAAAAATGAAGGTTAGAATAAGAAGGTTTGATGGGCAAAAGGAATGGTGGCAGGATTACGAAGTCGATGCCAAGCCTTCTGACACCGTTCTCGATATCCTTAACAGGATAAGGGAAAAACATGATCATACTCTTGCATTCAGGCAGTCCTGTCAAATGGGCTCTTGCGGATCCTGCGGAATGGTAATAAACGGTTTGCCAGCACTTGCATGCCAGACACGAATAGGCGAGCTCAAAACAGAAAGCATAAGGCTCGAACCCCTTTATAATTATAAAGTAATAAAAGATCTTGTTGTTGACCTTACAGACTTTGTAAACAAACACAGAAGCGTTAAACCATGGATGATAAGAAAGAACCCGCAAGAATTAGAGGAGGCGCCTATGGAATTTAAAGTAACGCCGGATCAAAACCTTACCTTTGTTCAGTTTGATTACTGTATAATGTGTGGAGTCTGTCTTGCAGCATGTCCAACTGTAGCCATAGATCCATTATTCTTGGGGCCTCAAGCACTGGGTCAGGCTTATAGGTACATTGCCGATCCAAGAGATGAAGGTTTTGAAGAGAGAATCGAAGTTTTAGATGATTCGCACGGAGTCTGGAGATGCCATTTTGCAGGAGCATGCAGCTACGTTTGTCCAAAGGGCGTTGACCCAGCAAAAGCAATACAATATTTAAAGAAAGAGGTGCTTAAGTATAGGTTGCTCCATAAAAAGAAGGCATCTGTGAAACCGGCTGAACTCATTCAAAAGGCTCCGCCTGCAAATGCGCCTAAGCCTCCGCCTTTTGACTTTAAAATAGAAGGTGGTGAATGAATATGGAGAAAGAAAAAGAAGAAAAAAGGTATAAGTCAGGTCTTTTGAGAAGTCTTTGGCCATATAATTTTAACGTAGAAAGATATACGTATGCTCTTCACAGAATAACGGGCGTAATATTAATTCTATACCTTATTGCTCATGTATTTGAAATCTATCATTTAGCTTTAGGCCCCGCTGCTTGGCAACAAACAATGGCTTTCCTTGGTAGCCTTGGAATATGGGAAAAAATAGGACTCTGGATAATAGCTGGTTCTGCGCTGTACCATGGTGCCAATGGCTTAAGGTTAATTCTAAATGAAGCTTTTGGAATGCTGCTTGGAAAACCTGTACTTCCAGAATATCCTTATACACCAACGTCTTTAAGCAGGAACCAAAAAATTGCAATATACACTATATTAGTGATAGTAGTTGCTCTCTGGATATGGGCTGGAATTTACCTTTTGTGGGGGCTCGGTATAATCTGAGGTGAAAAGAATGCCAAGCAAATACAGCCTTTTAAAGGAATCATGGAACATGATACTGATGTATGCTTTGGCTTTAATAATGATATTTGTACTAACTTTCCACTTGTTACTCGTAAGCCCAATAACCGGAAAAACCTTTGAACAAGTACTTAATTATTCATACGTTCTTCATAACCTTACATATTACAGGATAGTTTTTGGTTTGTTGCTTTACGCTGCTGTGATACACGGGCTTAATGGGCTCAGAGTCGTCCTTATAGAATGGCTGCATGTTAAGAGGTTTCAGTGGATAATTAACATAATAATAGTAATACTTATGGCTGTTCTCCTTGCGGTCGGAACATACACTTTAATCGCAATTTAATTAATATTTCACAAAAAAGTCAATTACCATTAATTTTTTAAACATCAAAAGCTTTTGTTAAGTCATGGTAGATCTGCTGGAGTACGAAGGAAAAAACATATTCAAGGAGTATGGGATACCAGTACCGGAATTTTTAGTTGTTTCAGATGAAAAAGACATACCTGATTTTAATGAGAAGATGGTCATAAAAGCACAGGTCCCTACCGGAGGAAGAGGTAAAAGAGGAGGTGTAAGGATAGTAAATAGCAAAGAAGAAGCTATCAAAGCTATGAAAGAAATAAAAAACATAGACTTTGATGGATACAGGGCTGAAAAATTTATTCTTGAAAAGGCATATAATATTAGAAAGGAACTTTACATCAGCGTAACTCTCGATAGAAGTGCGGAGATGCCTGTAGTCTTGGCGTCAGCTGAAGGTGGAGTTGATATAAACTCGGTTCCTCAGGAAAAAATATACAAGAAACCGATAAACCCCTTTGTTGGCGTAACTGAATACTTAAAAAGGGAACTTTCAAAATTTCTTAATCTAACGCCAGAGCAGGCGCAGGAAATGGGAAAAATTCTGTCAGGTCTGTATAACATATATGATCGGTTAGATGCATCACTGGCTGAAATAAACCCGTTAGGTTTGACAGACAATGGCCTTATAGCGCTCGATTCAAAGATAACTGTAGAAGATGACGCCCTATTTAGGCATAAAGATATACCTGTAAGGTATTTCGGGCTAGATGAAATAGAATTAGAAGCGAAGAAAAAAGGGCTATCATTTGTAAAACTTGAAGGCGATATAGGGATAATAGCTAATGGAGCAGGTCTTAATATGGCAACTATAGATCTTATAGCCCAGGCAGGGGGTAAGCCAGCTAACTTTTTTGATCTTGGAGGTACTGACGATCCAGAAAAAGTAATTCAGGCAATAGAGCTCGCTTCAAAGGTCACAAACAAGGTTCTTTTTATAAATATATTTGGAGGGGTAACTAGGTGTGATACAGTAGCAAGGGGCGTAGTACAGGCTATTAATGAACTAAAACCAAAGTTCAAGCTCGTAGTAAGAATAAGGGGGGCAAATGAAGAAGAAGGGAGAAAAATACTTTTAGAAAACAAAATAGAATCAATGCTTAACTTGGACGAAGCTGTAGAGCGTGTAGTTAAGCTTGCTGGTGAATGAAAAATGGCCATAATAGTTACAGAAAAAGGTTTGCCAGTTATTGTTCAGGGTATAACAGGCCATCAAGGAAGCTTTCACGCGTCTCAGATGAAAGCGTTTGGGACAAATATAGTAGGTGGTGTAACTCCAGGAAAAGGTGGTACAAGCATCAACGGCATACCAGTTTTTGACTCTGTAAAGGATGCCGTAAAAGAAGCGGGGGCAAAAGCATCTGTGGTTTTTGTTCCTGCACCATACGCTCCCGATGCTGTGATAGAAGCTATAGATTCAGGCATAAAGCTTATAGTTATAATAACAGAGCACATACCCTTCCATGACATGACAAAACTGAAACTTTACGCTAAGCTCATGGGGGCAAGAATAGTTGGACCAAACGGGCCTGGGATAACTTCTGTAGGCATAGCTAAATTAGGCATAATGCCAAATTCCATTTTTAAGCCGGGTCCAATTGGAGTTGTCTCTAGAAGCGGAACCCTAACCTACGAAATAGTAAACACAATCAGCGAGGCAGGTCTCGGCGAAACTACAGTAATAGGAATAGGCGGCGATCAGGTTGTGGGCACAACTATGCAGGAGGCTGTAAGGATGTTTCAACAAGATGAATCGACTAAAGCTATAGTCGTTGTAGGTGAAATAGGTGGGACAGCTGAAGAAGAAACAGCGGAAATAATAAGAAAAGAAGTGAACAAACCTGTAGTCGCTTTTATTGCTGGAAGATATGCACCTCCAGGAAAAAGGATGGGGCATGCCGGTGCAATAATAACAGGCAACAAAGGCACAGCTCAGAGTAAAATAAACGCTTTCCAAGAAGCTGGTGTAAAGGTGGCATCCAGACCCTCTGAAATCCCCGTACTTATAAGACAAAAACTGCAAAGCCTCTAGAGAAACTTATTTAACATGGTTTTTATTAAATAAAAATTAAGATGGAAGTAAAAATAGCTCTTATTGGAAAGACAAATGCAGGAAAGACTACGATATTTAACACTGTTACTGGAAGAAATGAACCTATAGGTAACTATATGTTTACACCTCAAAATCCGGTATCCGGTACGACTTACGTGACGTCTCCTTGTGTACATAAAGAATTTGGTGTAATAGATAACCCAATAAACTCAAAATGCATTGAGGGATGGCGGTATATACCTATAGAAATAACGGATCTACCGGGCTTGATAAAAGGCGCAAGCTATGGGAAGGGTCTTGGTACTAGGTTTTTATCTGAAGCTATGAAGGCTGATGCCTTTATTCATGTTATAGATGCATCAGGTAGCATAGATGAAGATGGAAGAATAGCTGAGCCTGGAACAGGCGATCCATTCAGAGATTATCAGGAAATAGAAGGAGAAATAGTCCAGTGGTACAAAAACCTATTAGAAAACAACCTAGATAAAATACTTAAAAAGATAGAAACAACGAAGAATGAGCAGGAAGCCATAAACATAGTTTATGAGACTCTTGCTGGCGTAAAAATAACAAAATTTCATGTCATTCAGGCGCTTGAAGATATGGGGATAAGTGTATATGAATTCAGAAGCATGACTGACGAAAAACTTTGGCGTTTAGCCGCTTTGCTTCGTGATATTTCAAAACCTACTTTGATAGTAGCCAATAAAATGGATATACCAGCAGCTGATAGCGGTTTTAAGTACCTTAAAGACAAGATTAAAGATAAGATAATAGTGCCTGTAAGCGCTAACCTAGAATTGTTACTTAAAAGAGCTGAACAAAAAGGCACTGTTAGGTATAATCCAGCTGAAGAGAATTTCTTAGTAATAGACAGTTCTAATTTAACCAAGGACGAAAAAAAGGCCATAGATTTCTTTAACAAGTTTCTTATAAGAGAAATGATGCGTGCTGGTACACAGTTCGCCTTAAACGTTGCTGTTTTTAAACTTCTTAGGATGAACGTAGTATATCCAGTAGCAGATCCTAAAAAGCTTTCAGACAAAAAAGGTAATGTGCTTCCTGACGCTTATCTAGTGCCCGATGGAAGCACTGTAAAAGACCTTGCCGAAATCATTCATAGCGAGCTTGCGGTTGGGTTGCTTTATGCTATAGATATTAGGACAGGACTTAGGCTTCCGCCAACATACCGCATCAAAGACAGGGATGTGCTGCATCTAGTTTCTGCGACTAGAAAATCTAAATAGCAAACATTATAATCTCTTTCTCCTTTTTTATTAACATGGAAAGCGAGTTATCTTATGCACAAGTATATAGAATATTTAAAAAAAGTGGAGCTGAAAGGGTTAGTGATGAAGCCGTAAGAGAGCTTGCAAGATTTTTTCAAATTTATGGAGAAAAAATAGCCAAACAGGCAAATGAGTTGGCAAATCATGCGGGGAGAAAAACGATTAAAGCATCTGATGTAAGACTTGCAATAAAAAATATAATAAATATCGATTTAGATCAGCTATAATAACAAAGTTTTATGAAGACTGTTGCTGGCCTTCCTTCTTCTCTTCAGCTTTCTTCTTCTTGGCCATTAGTCTTCACCTCGTAAGTTATTATATTCATTTCTTATATTTTAGCTTTTCTTATCATCATTTATAAATAATTATTAAGACGCTAAATTTTTTAACATAACAGGGGTTAAGGGGGCGAAAGTCCATTTCAGCGAGCCTTGGATAGCTCCTTATAGAAACGTTTAAGCCTTCTGCGCATTATCTTTGCGGACATACACTAGCTTGAAAGCACTCCAGAGTTAGGTCGGGGAACTTGCGACGCCTTGGATAAGACCAGCACTTCAATCGTGTGAAATCAGCGATAGGCTCTGCATGTGGACACAGGCGAGACGTCAGATCGTTAAGCCTCTGCGATGGCGGAACACCTCTCTCACGTATTTCCCAAGTAAGCTTATCGATGAACTGGGAAGCCACACCCTTTGGGGTAGTTCACTGAACTGCTATCCATTCAGTACTTTCTTTATCGAGGTTAAGAAATGCATAGCAATCACAATCTTTTATACGTGGTACCCCAACGCTCCAAACGCCCCTGTAAATCAGATCTATTCTTTCTTTTCCACCTCCTAAGAAAAAGTATTCTGGTACATCTTCTATGATTAACCTGTCTGAAATAGATGGGACGGTGGGGATCGAGCCTACAGTAGGCGCAAGGTGTCTGGTCTTCAGAAGTTTTTTTACCGTATGTTGTTCAGGCATCCCAGACGTTTTGAACATATAGTATGCGTTATACAATAGAAAGTTTGATCCTTCAATGGTTAAATATGAAGGGTTGCTTAATAACCTGACATTCTGAGTAGAGTAAAGATCTTTTGCAATCTTATAGCTAACAGGTTTTTGGGGTAATGCCTTACCTGTAGAATCGGCATAGCCTGGGATTATAACTTTTAATATCCTTTTTGGCAATGCCGATAGCAGCTCTGAAACCTTTTTATAGCCTTCAAGCGGCGATACACCGTTTTTTATATAAGCTAAAGAGTCAACTAAATTTCCAAGGAAAAAGACGCCGTCAGGCTTGATCGCTTTTAAAGAATCAAAGAAATGATCTACTTTGTTTGAACCGATCATAAGGTCACTTACCAGTGCTATCTTCCCTTTTATTTTTTTTCTTTTTACTTCTGGAAATTCAACATCTTCAAAATCTGTCACAGAAAAATCTTCCGGGTTAATTTTTAGAGCTACGCATGATCCAGGTATGATCTCATCAAAAATCCTTTTAGTAGAAACTTTTAATCTGAATACGCCTTTTCCATCATCAGCAAGTATTTCGTAATTATCGTTACTGATTTTTTGTACTATGAGGGCAAATCCCCAAGTTTCATCTTTACCTTTGCTCTTTATATAATTTATATTAAAAAGGGGTATTTTGTTCGGTCTTTTTAACCAAAGTTCTTTCATTTTTTTAAGCCTGTCGTTTAGCATTATGTTTAACTCTTCATATGTTGAAACCTGTATGCCATCTGAAAG
>Ga0081474_125326_pt1 | contig 33132 bp, 36 predicted proteins | sample OneHunmetagenome_2_FD_70978 | JGI IMG/M metagenome (GOLD analysis project Ga0081474, IMG submission 70978) | Ferrous microbial mat communities from One Hundred Spring Plain, Yellowstone National Park, USA v2 (version 2) | ecosystem: Environmental > Aquatic > Non-marine Saline and Alkaline >... | reverse complement strand
AAAATCTAAATAAAGTTTATATAAATTATTTAAAGTTTTTGATTATCTAAAAAAGATAGTTTTATTAATTTTATTTTCAAAAAAATTTAATGGTTAATGATACGGAGATTTTTGATAAAGAGTTGGAAGAATATCTAGCACAAGCAACAAAGAGGATAAAAGTTATTGGATGTGGAGGTGGTGGAAGCAACACAATCTCTACATTATATAACATGGGAATTGAGGGTCCAGAATTAATAGCAATAAATACTGATGTAAGGCATTTGTTAATAACAAAAGCACATAAAAAGATACTAGTAGGAAAACAGTTAACAAAAGGTTTAGGTGCAGGAAAAGATCCTAAAGTTGGAGAAGAAGCTGCAAAGGAATCTGAACAAGAATTAAAAAAAGCAATAGAAGGTTCTGATGTTGTATTTATAACCTGTGGTCTCGGAGGAGGAACTGGGGGTGGTACAGCACCAGTTGTTGCTGAAATTGCAAAAAAGATGGGAACTTTAGTAATTGCTATATGTACATGGCCCTTCTCTGCAGAAGGTGCAAATATATGGGATAATGCTTTATATTCTTTAGAAAAATTAGAAAACAATGTAGATTTATTAGTAATTATTCCAAATGATAAATTACAGGCTTTATATCCAAACATTCCATTAATGCAAGCATTTAAAGTTGCAGATTCATTATTAGCAAATGCATTAAAGGATCTAACAGAATTATTAACAAAACCAGGTTATATAAATGTAGATTTTGCAGACTTTAGATCAATTGTAGTTAGTTCTGGATATGGTATATTTGGGGTTGGAGAATCAAATTCAGAAAGCAAAGCATCAGAAGCTGTTCAAAGAGCATTAAACAATCCTTTGGTTGATGTTGATGCTACAGGAGCAAAAGCTGCATTAGTGAGAATTGTTGCATCGCCAGATGTAACACCTACAGATATAAATAAAATATTAGATACAATAAAATCTGTATTAGATCCAAAAGCAAAATTAATACAAGGTATTACATTTGAAGAGGATAAAAAGAATTATTTAAGGGTATCGTTAACAATTACAAAACTAAAAGCTCCTCCATCATTTATATTGGGAATAAAATCTGGAGAAAAAGAATTAAAACCAGAAGAACAGAAAAAGTTAGAAAGCGATCTTGGAATTGAAGTTATTTAGGTTTTTCTATTAATTTTAAACTATTTATAGGTACATTTAATTGTAAAGGAACTGGAACATCAATTAATTCTATTGTTACTTCCTTTTTCTTTTCATCTATACTTATTATTTTTCCTCTAGTTCCTTTAAATGCCCCAGATAATACTTCTACTATATCATTTATATCATATTCAACTTTTTCTTCTTCAAAGTATTTCAATAAATCTTCTATTGGGATTTCTTGAGATAATACTCTTTTAACATGTCTTATTCCCAATACGGCTCTTTGCAATTCTAAAGAATTTGTTGTTTCAACAAATAAATAGCCTTTTACGCCAGGTATTTGCATTATAGAATATATAGCATATCTTCCATTCTTTCCTTCATTTGCTAAAATATCGGATACAAGCTCCTCTCTTCCAGATGTTACAACTATGGCGTATATTGGCATATCATTATACTATACTGTAAACTTATAAATATAGGTAATACGATAACTGCAACCAATGCAAAGAATAATAAAGTAACATAAACTAATTTTTTTACCTCGTCCCACTTGGGTTTATTCGCTGTTTCATATACCTCCTTCATTTCCTTTATACTATCAATGATACCCATCTATATAATCTTTAAAATATATTTTAAAAAACAAATCTATATGGGTAAGGAAGTTATAGAATTATTAGTAGAAGGTGGAAATGCTAAACCAGGACCAAATATAGGACCAAAATTGAGTCAACTAAAATTAAACATTGGGGAAGTAATAAGTAAGATAAACGAAGCTACAAAAGAATTCAAAGGTCTACAAGTACCTGTAAAAATAATAATAGATACAGAAACAAAAAAATATGAAATAGCAGTTGGATTACCACCAACATCATCATTATTAAAAAGAGAAGCAAATGTGGAAGTTGCAAAAAGAACAAAACCAGATGAAGTGGTTGGAAATGTTACAATGGAACAAATAATAAAGGTTGCAAAAATTAAGATGAAAGATTTAAATACCAATAATTTAAAATATGCAGTAAAAATGGTTCTAGGAACAGCATTATCCCTGGGATTATCAGTAAATAATAGAAATCCAAAAGAGTTAGAAAAAGAAATCGATCAAGGATTATATGATAATCTATTAATATGATATGTTTGATATTTTAAGTTTTTTTATTGGTTTAATATCTGGGATAGTTATATCAGTTATTATAATTTTTCTGATTATAAAACATTATATAAAGAAATACTTCTCATCTAAAAAATCAATAAGAGATATAATAGAGTTATTTGTTAAAAAATAATTTTTAAATATATTCCATATTTCTTTTTTCTATGGATGTTAAAAATGTACAATCGATCATAGAAAAATCAAAAAAGAGAAGATTTAAACAAACAGTAGAACTAATAATTAATTTAAAGAGAGAATATGATTTAAACAAAAGTGAGAATAGATTTACAGAATATATTGAATTACCTAAGGGTAGGGGAAAGAAAATAAAACTTGCTGCAATTGTTGGACCCGAATTAGAAACGCCAGCAAAAGAAATGTTTGATTTTGTATTAGTTAAGGATAAAATAAAGGAAATAGCTGAAAATAAGAGAGAAGCAAAAAAATTAGTTAGAAGATATTATATTTTTGCAGCACAGGCATCAACTATGTCGGATTTAGGAAGATATTTAGGTAAATATCTATCTACAAAAAATAAAATGCCAAATCCTAAATTTGGAATGATAATTCCAGATAATGCAAACCAAGATTTCTTAAGATCTACTTATAATAGATTACAAAATATGGTTAGAATTGCTGTTAAGAGCCATAAAACTATTGGTATACCAATTGGAACTGAAGATATGAAATATGATGATATATTAGAAAATGCTAATCATGTACTAGAATATTTTATTAATAGAGTTCCTGGAAATAAAAACAGCATAAAGAGTGTTTATATAAAGCTAACAATGAGCGATTCAATAAGAATTATGTAAAAATGGTATCCCAACAAAAAATATTATATGTAAATGACTTATATTCTAAATTATCTAATTCTAAGATAATTGGAATAGCAAATATAACAGATATTCCCACAAATGCTTTACAGGTAATTAGAAAAAAGTTAAAGGAAATGAATATCGATGTAAAAGTTGTTAAAAAGAACCTTTTTATTAAATCTTTAGAAAAAATTAATGATCCAAATATTAAAAATATGATAGATATGATTGAAGAAAATAAAAGAATTACAATTCTATTAATATTACCAAAAGAAGAGATAAATCCCTTCTTATTAAACAAAATATTAGAAGAAAATAAAAGTTATAGATCTGCTAAGGAAGGGGATATATTGGAAGAAGATGTAATAATAAGAGCTGGACCTACCAATTTAACACCAGGTCCTGTATTAACTGAATTAAAGAAATACAATATAAAAACAAAGGTTGAAAATGGAAAAATTGTTATAATTGAAGATGCAGTAGTAGCAAAGAAGGGTCAAAAGGTTGATATTGGATTAGTATCATTATTACAGAAATTTAATGTAACTCCAATACCTGTAAAAATAAAATTATTATTATTATATGATGGAAAAACATTATATAAATATGATATATTATCAACACCTTTGGAGGAATACATAAATCAATTAAGATCTGGATTCAGAAAAGCTATATCATTATCAGTAGAAATTTCATTCCCAACAAAAGAAAATATAAAAATATTATTAACCAAAGCATACCAAAACTTAGTAAAATTATCATTAAATACAGGAATACCAACAAAAGATACAATAAAAGATCTATTAAGAATTACAAACAGAAGATCTATAACATTAAAAGAAAAGCTAAATATTAAAGAATAGACTTATTTTTGAAAATTTTTTAATATTTTATGTTCTTACATGGATAATCTTATCCAATAGCTTTGGAATATTTAGAGATTAGTTTTATTTTTTAGTAGGCACATTATTGGTAATATTTATAAATATTCACTTACTTATTTTTATATATGACATATAATATATCACAAGATAGTTATAAATTAACCGATAAATCTACAATAAGAAACCTTGAAAGTATATTAAAAATACTTAATGATGTAAAGCCAGTATTAATAGGTGGAATAGCTGTAGCTGCATATGCAAATTATTATAATATAAATTATAATAGAGAAACCAGGGATATAGATTTTATAATAAATGAAAATAAAAAGATAGATACAAAAGAAATAATATATAGAGAATTACCAGAATTATCTATTAAAGAAAGACAAATATTTGGATATGATGGAATTGAAATCGAATATAAAGATAGTCCCAGCGTAAGTATATTATTTAAAGATAAAGAAGTGCCATATAATGAAATAGAACTAAAAATAGGAAAAAGGAAAATAAAATTATATGTTGCTAAAATGGAATATCTGTTAGTAGATAAAATATTTACTTATTTGAATAGAGAGGAAGAAAAAGACTCGGATGATATAGAAATATTATCTCGTTTAATAAAAGAATATGGTTATGATAAAGACTTATTTTACAATATATTTGATGACTATTCAAAAAAATATAGAAAATATTCTTCTAAAGCTAAAGATATTATAGAAAATATATTGTAAATATTTTTATCAGCGTAGCCGTATTCATCATTTTTCAGTTTCAAGCCAACCACATCATTATTCTTCCCTACCTTGAGGAACTAGTTCATGTATCCCCAGTGCATGGCAGGTAGGGATAAAATTATAATATTTTTTATGATTTAAAATTTTTATATTGCAAAGTTTCTGAAATATAAATGGATGAAATTATTGAAGAATATAAAGTATGGTTAGAAATTCAAGGAAAATCCAAGAATACAATAAAAACATATTCTAGTACAGTAAAGAAGTTTTTAGAATTTATAATAAATAACGGAATAATTATTACAGATACAAAATCTATTAATAGTTCATTAGATAAGAATCTGGTTCTAAAATTTTTGGCTGAATTAAAGGTTAAGAAAAAATTAGATTCAAATTCATTAAGATTATATGTTAGATCCCTATCCTCATTTCTAAAATTTTTAGATAATGAAAATTTAGCAAAGCAGATAAAAGCCCCAAGAGTAGATAAAAGATTGCCAAAATTTATTACATATGATGAATTAAATAAATTATTGGAAAATGCTGAAAATTATAGAGATAAACTAATTATTAAATTCTTATTTTATACTGGGGTAAGAGTCTCTGAATTAACGAAAATAAAAAAGAATGATATAATTTTTGAAGAAGGTTTTGTAAAAGTATATGGAAAAGGTGGAAAAGAAAGAATAGTACCTGTACCAAAGGATTTGTTAAATGAATTAAAGGATTACGTAAATAAAATAAATACCGAAAATATATTTCCACTATCATCAAGACAGGCAGAAAGAATTATAAAGAATATTGCAAAAAAAGCGGGAATAAGTAAAAAAGTAACTCCACATGTATTGAGGCATTCTCTTGCAACAACATTATTATCAAGGGGTGTTGATATAAGATATATACAAGAAATACTTGGACATAGTTCGTTAAATATTACACAAATATATACACATGTTGTTCCAAATCAACTAAAAGAAATATATAATAAAGTTTTTGAAAGCCTAGTTTAAAATCGTTTTTATTTCGAAGTAATATATTACAATTACTACTATTGTTATTATAATTGATATTATAAATTCTGCAGATAATAATGGCAAGCTTTGAGATAATAATGAATTTATATTGATTGTTCTAAATATATATGGAAATAACACTGTTGCTAATATAATTGCATTTAAATAATGAGAAATAATAAATAATATTCTTTGTACAATATCTTTTAAATTCACAGATGTTAATATTAATAATATTATTAAAGGAACAAAGAATAGATAATATATCATATTTGTATATAGATATATATCCAATAATACTAGCAAATATCCTATTAATCCATATATTTTAAACTTTTTTACATTAAATATATATCCGAGAATACCTAAAACAAATAATATTGTTGATAACAATAATAATAATGTAAAATAATTAAATATAATAAAAAGTCCCCAAAAGATATTTCCATTTAAAATTTTAATACCATAACCTGTAATCGCTGCGGATAATATAGAAACTAATAATATTGCCATTATTAAAGTTCCAAATAAATATATTAATATATCTCTTTTACTATATTCCTTATTTATGCTTTTTCCTTCAAAAAATCCCATTCCAATGTTTCTAAATATGAATAAGAATAGTATAATAAATATTAGTGGATAAAATGAATATGCAACAGGAACTAATAATGATGGTAATAAAGCTTCATATTGTACTAAAAAGAACGCAATTGATGTACCGGTTATTTCCCACATTGATAAAAATAAATTTTCATATTTTTCATATACATCTCTATTTATAAAGAAAGATAATGCCAAAGTTATTTCTATTCCTATCAATAATAAAATTGTTGCTGCAATTAAAAATATATATGTATAAAAGTAAAATGAATAGTTCATCCTAATTTATTAACAAAATATTTTTTTATAGCCCATATAGATAAAACAAATAATGTTATATATATTAATTCAAAGGCTATTGCAATGGGAATAACTCCGGAATTTAAATTTGCAGCATCCTTTGTTAATAATATTCCGTATATTGTCCAAGGTTGTCTACCAACTTCCGCAGCAATCCATCCAGTTTCCAAAGAAATCAAAGATAATACTGATAATAATATTAATCCATATAATAATAATTTATTCATATAAAATGTATATTTTGGATTTAAAGTAAATTTTTTAACTTTTTTATCTTCTTTTGAAATTATTAAAGAAATTAATCCATATAATGATATAAAGAATATTAAGAATCCAAATATTGCCATTATATCGAAAGAATTATGTGCTATAGTAATATCTTTTGGTGAAGGTATATAAGATTCATTTGCATATATTCCAGGAACAACCGCATTTGAATTAAAACTTCCATATAATAAACTTTGCAAATTTGGAATTTGTATTGAACCAACTAATGTATAATTGTTTGTAACAATTCCAAATAAATTTTCTGGCGCATTAGAAATATTTCCATTTAAATTGGCCTCTAATGTTGCATACTTAATTGGTTGATATTGTGCTAATGTATCTGCTGAATTTATTCCAAATATTCCTAAGAATAATATTGATAAAAATAATATAGGAATTGTTAATTTCAAGGCTTTCCCATATATTTTTATATTTTCAATATCCTTTTCTTTCAATATCTTATAAGAAATAATCAATACAAACAGTGATAAACCAAATTCTAATGATGCTAAAACTCCATGAGATACTTCAATAAATTGTATTGGAGTAAAGAAGATAGCATATGGATTTGTATCAATATACTGACCATTCAAGTATTCAATTCCTACAGGATAATTCATAAAAGAATTTAATGTTATTATTAAAAGACCAGACATCGCTCCAAATATCCCGATTAAATACATAAATATAGGATGCAATACTGAATTATTATATTTTTTAAATGAGTAGAAATATATGCCTACAAATAAAGATTCAATAAAGAATGCTAAAACCTCTATATATAATGATATAATTGCTGTATTACTCACTATTTGCATAAATTTTGGGAATAAAGTATACATTTCAGCAGCGACAATTGTACCTGACAATGTTCCTATTGCAAATAAAACTAATATTAATGTTGATATTCTTTGAGCTAAATTTTTTATATTTTCATCCTTCTTTAATATTCCATATAATTCTAATGTTCCAATTGCAAAAGGCATTCCAATAGTAATTGATGCTATTATAATATGTATAGCAAGAGAAGATGCAAAAATAATCCTATCAATATCATATACAGTTAACATAAAATATTTATAGTTTATATATTTTAAAAAATTTATTTAAAAGACAAATATAGCAGCAGATACAACAGTTGTATAATTACTTACAGCAGCTTTTTTAAATATCTCAAATTCCTTATCTATTTCTATATTATACATTGATTGTAGCATATTTTTTGCCATATTTTTTGCATGCCCCTCTTCTTTTCCAGTATAATATCCATGATATTCTGTAAAGTATCCATTATATTTTTTATCCTTAGGTAATGCTACTCCAACTGATGAAAATATTTCCTTATCTTTTTCATTTGACGTAAATCTTGCTAGAACACAAAATACAACCTGACCTGCTTTTAAATACTTTAATCCCTCATCTACATCTATAATTTTTACTTCTGGTGGTGCTATGCTAGATACTGGAACTAGATTAAATCTCTCTATTTTCGCATCTCTAAGTGCATATTCAAAACTTAATAGCGAATCATCTGCTACACCTATACCAGAAGTAAAGAAAACCTTTTTTGGTACCAGACTCCGCGGTTTCATAAAATAAAAAATTACTTTTATGATTTATAAATTATCTAGAGGATGAAGCCAACCTTTCTAACTCTAATTTCTTCTGTATTGCAAATGACTCTACAGAATTTCTATAAGCATTTATTATTTCTTTTGCCAATGCACTTGCCATATCTTTTTTATTTCTAGAACCATGATATGATCCCCAAACAATATACCTTATAGCTAAATCAATTCTTCTTAAAGGTGAAATATCTACTGCCTTTGGATATCTTGCACCACCCATTTCTATATTTGTTATTTCTTCTCTTGGAGCAGCATTTTCTATAGCTTTTGTCAATACTTTTATTGGATTTTGTTTTGTTTCCTTTTCAATTATTTCAAATACTTTTATCAATATTTTTAATACTTTATGATATTCTCCAGAAGCATAATATGATGTAAACTTATGTTTTCCCCCATAATGACCTGGTGTCATTAATCTACCAATTAATCTCTCTATAATTGGCATGTTTTTTCTCCCAAATCTTCTATTCTGATATCTACCATTTGTCTTTGGAACAACATATGGCTTTAAATTCATAAATGCTCTTAAGGTTTCATCTTCTACATCTATTTCATATTTCCATCTTCCTAGAAATTTCAAATCATTAATACTATTTACCATTAAAAATAATATTAGAGAATAAATTAAAAAATTATTCTGATTCTCTTATTGCCTTAACTAATACAGGTATTAGTGTTAGTACAAATAATATTACAAAACCCCATGCAAATATGCTCTCTACACTTGCCGAAATATTTGAATATCCAACAGTCAATACTGACAATGATGATATAACGAATATTGAATATATAAATATTTGAATAAATGGTTTTATGTTTTTATAATATGAATTTTCGCTTATATGTTCTGTTATATACTTCATAACAATTAATCCAATTGATAATATTACAAATACACCTATTATATTATCAAATAATGTATATTGGAATCCTAACAAGTTTAGAGAATAATATGTTATTATCCATACAAATCCTAGAAATAGTAATAGTTTCAATAATTCTGCTATATATTCATTATATCCTTCAATTAGTATATATAGATATGATGTAAAGAATATGGAAAATATTACACCAGCTGCTATTATTAATACAGCTATTGATATTAATAATAATGTTGAAGAAACTGTCATTGTCAATTGTAATATATTAGATATATAATAATACTGAGTTGTTGTTAATACATTTGGCATAAATGATAATACACTGTTAAATACCAATATTCCCAATACTATTCCAACTAAATATGATAATAAAGTTGCTACATTTATTTCTGGCATTTTACTAAATGTTGATTTTAATTTTTCGTATACATTCTCTACCTTTATATATTTTGCGAATAGCCAGTTCAATATCTTATATACTATCCAACCAATAAAATAGCCTATTATACCACCCAATACTAGAAAACCAATAAAATAACCTATAGACATCAATAAGTCATATACCATTTATCTTTTATGCAATAAAATTATATAAATATTGTTTTTGTTATTATAAAATAACGACTATTTTTACCTATTTTCTATAATAAAATTACATATAGAAAATTATTCAAATAAAAACTATCTTCTGGCTTTTTCTATCTTACCTCTTCTTAATAATTCCAAAGGTTGTCCATTTACTAAAATTACCTTATATCTTACTCCAGGTATTGAACCTATAGTTCTTCCCTTTGGTCCACCTATTCCAACTATTAATACATCATCATGCTCATCAATATATTTTATTGACTTATCACCTGGAGCAAAGGCTGTAACAATTTTCCCATTTTTCTTTAGCTGCACTTTTACACATTTTATCATTCCAGAATATGGCTGTCTTTTTTCAATCTGTACCTTTTCTAATACAATTCCTGATGCCATTGGACTTCCTTCCAAAGGATCATATTTTTCCTTTAATTTCAATATTCTTCTTTTCCATTCTTTCTTACTCCACCTAAATTTTTTTCTATTTTCAATTAATTTCTTAGCAGCAAATAATCCATTAGCCATTCTTTAATATAGATATAACAGAAATTTTAAATGGCTTTTTCAATAACAAACCTACTTCCTCGTTTGAATAATTCAATACTTCTACTTCAAAATTTTCCAACTTTTGATAGTATTCTACATCCTTTTTTATATTTTCAGGGATATTTTTTGCTAAAAATATTTTTCCTACCTTTCCTCTCTTAATCATTTTCAAAGTTCTATTATATCCGATAATTACATTTTTCTCATCAACAATCTTCTTTCTTAAATCATCAAACGTTACCATAAAATCTATCTATATAAAAAATATTTTTATTCCTTATCTTCCTTTTTATTTCCTACAAAATATATATCATATAAACCTGTACCTAAATATATTGGTTGGTTCATTATAACATTATCTATTCCACCTAATACTTTATCTGACTGTCCCATCATTGAAGATCTAACAAATATAGAAATTGGAGTTTCAAATGCCGCTTTTGATAACGTAGATTCTTTTTCTGCATGTAATCCATATCTATTTATACCTAAATATATTCCATGCCATGTCAACATATCTGCTACTAACATAAAATGTCTTACATTTACACTAAGACCCTGATCTTCATATAATTTAACTAATTCCTGCAATATTGCAGCTCTGGTGGCTTCTATTCCAAATACTTTTTCTATTTCTCTTAGATCATTTGTATATAATTTTGTATAATCTACTTCTGGTATTTTCATAACTTCTAATAAATTAGATCCAACAGTATATATTACATATTCATTATCTTCTTTATTTATAGTTACATCTTTGATTCCTTTTATTCCTTTTATTAGTATTTTCTTTATCGTTTCTTTAAGTAAATATAACTCTCTTGCAGATAATTTTGGAGCAATTATATATATATTCTGTTTATCATTCTTAACCTTGTATTTCTTTATTTTCTTTTTTAATATTCTAAATACTTCATCAAATGTTAATTCTTCTTCTTTCAATTTCTTTTCATCCAAACTAATTATTATCTTATTTTCAAATACATCCAATGTTATTGATAATAATAAATCCTCCAATAATAATTCCTTTATCCTTTTTGCAATACTTTGAACTACATTTATATCATTTTTATACTCATCCAACAACCTTATTATCATATATTTTCTTTTCAATTTCTTTTTTGCATCAGTTATTTCTGTAATTCTGGGTAAACCCAAAGAAACTTGTTGAGCAGATATACCTACAAAGTGGAATGATTTCAATATCATTTGTGTAGTTGGTTCTGCAATTGATTGTGCAGCAACTATACCAGTAGGTTCACCTGGATCTATTATAAATTTATATGAAAAATCTTCTACAATTTTTCTTAATTTTTCATCTTCTATTTTTTCTAGATCCTTTTTTATCTTTTCTGGTAGTTCCATTTTTATTATTTTCTACATAAGGTTTTAAAATTTGGGCCAGTAAATTTACATCTAATTTTCCATTTATTGATTTATGTACTGCAACACCATCTCCGCCATAGACAAATTGTATAACCCTGTTATAAGCATCTCTAACAGTTAAATCCTCGCTTACATGAAGATCATATAAACTTAATACCAATCTCCTATAGAAATATCCAGACTTGGCAGTTCTTATTGCAGTATCCATTAAAGAGTCTCTGCCAGGTAATGCGTGGAAGAACATTTCCCATGGTTTTAATCCATCTCTATAAGAACTTATTACCCAACCATGATATTTTGGATGATATATATTTCTTTCAAATATTGATAAATTCCTTCCTTTATAACCGAAATTTATAAACTTCCCTCTAAATGCTTGAAATCCCAATGATCCAACCATCTTAACAGCATTTTGCCAATCACCTCTTGCACCAGTTACAGACATGATATATGTACCTGTATCTTTTTTCATATATCTTCTAAGAACATCTTGTATTTTTGTAACACTATCCGATGCTGTCTGTATAGACTTTAACTCATATGTTTCCTGTAAACTTCTACCAGCAATTCTTTCAAGAGTTCCTTCAGTATATTGTTTATATAAATTATCTATTGTTTTTTGTGTATCGTTTATTATCTTTTTTATTTCCTCTTTTGCCTCTTCTGGTAAATCAAAATCGGAAATAGACATTGAAATCCCCAAATTATATTGATAGTATATTCCTAATAAGCTATATTTTTGTAATAAATCTGTTATATATTCTTTTCCGTATAATTTATATAATACAACAAATAATCTACCTTTCTCCGCCTTTATTAAACTAGAATCTAGATGTCCCCCAACTATCATTCCATTTTCTATCTTTATTTTATCATTTTCAAAATTAAAGTCATCTGGTAAAAATATTGAAGCAATTTCTTTTCCAGTTAAATAATCTCTACCTTCTTCTTTTGCTTTTTTAATAATATTAGACAATCTATCTATATCCTTATCATTAGCATTTGACATATATACTAACTGTGCAGCTTGATTAATTGGTATTTTTACATCATCTTGTGTTATTAAATACAATCCTGTTATCATTTCTTGAATCATACCAACAATAAAGTCTCCATACCTTGGAGTAATGTAATTATTTGATATTTCTGTTAAAAGTTCCGTTTCTGCTCTTGCTTCTTCACTTCTTGGCAAGAATATATTCATTTCATCTCCATCAAAATCTGCATTGTAAGGTTTACATATTATTGGATTTATTCCAAAAGTATCTACAGGAAGTACTTTAACATAATGCCCCATCATTGATAATCTATGTAAAGAAGGATATCTCAATAATAATACAATGTCCCCATTCATTAAATGTCTTTCAACAACCCATCCTGGTGCAATCATTGAAGCGAGTGTTTCCTTATTTTCTTCAGTAATTACTCTTTTTCTCCCATCTGGTGATATTACATAGTTTGCACCTGGATATTTTTCGGGTCCATTCAATATATACTCTTTCATTTTTTCAATATTCCATTCAGTAACCTTTTCAGGAACTGTTAATGTTTTTGCAACATATAGTGGTATTCCAACCTCATTTGGTTTTATTTTTGTATCTGGAGTAATAACTGCCCTTGAACTATAATTTATCCTTTTTCCAAGCAAATATCTTCTAATTATACCTTCCTTTCCAGAAACTCTTTCAACTAATGATTTTAGTGGTTTTCCCCATCTATGCTGAGCCTTCGGGACATTTGGTAAAGTATTGTTAAAATATGTAAATATATGGTACTGTAATAAATTATATATATCATCTACAATAACTTGCGGGGCTCCTGTTGTTATATCTTCTTTTAATCTTTGATTTGTTCTTACAATATCGACTAATTTATGGGTTAAATCATCTTCTGCTCTCTCTCCATTTTCCAAAACTATAGAAGGTCTCATTGTTACTGGAGGTACAGGTAAAACTGTTAATATTGTCCATTCTGGTCTAGAAAATGATGGATCAAATCCAATTAATGGTAAATCTTCATTTGGTATTTTTTCAAATATTGATCTCATTTCAACAGGATACATTCTTCTTTCATTCTCCTTATCTTTAACATAAAAGTAAAATGGTTTCCTAAATTCAACTTTTGGATTTTCATATCCACATATAGGACATTTTGATCTTCTTTTAGCTCTAGAATATACAAACTTAATTATAAATTTATATAATTTATTCCATCTTCTTGAATTTCTATACCTCTCTATTTTATTTAATATAAATTCCCTTTCCTCTTTTGTTAATTTTACATGACCGCAATTATGACAAACTGCATTTATTAATTCTTTAACAATTGGCAAAAATTCTGGGTGTAATACTGGTCTTGCCAATTCTATATGACCAAAATGGCCCAAACATTTTCCTGCAGTTTTTCCACATGATTCACATACATAACTTGGATCTACTACTCCTAACCTTAAATCCATTAATCCACCCCTTATTGGAGTTCCATCTTCATCATATAACTCTGATACAATTATTTTTGCTGCAGACATTTTTCTTATTGTATCTGGACCTAATAGAGAATATTGAATTTCAGAAATTCTTTTGAAAAATATGTCGTTCATCATCAAAACTTGTAATTCAACTTAAGCCTAGGCCAAATTCCAAGAGAGATTAATTCATTTAATAATAAATAGAAAGCATAAGAAATCTTAACTTTTGATATTTTTTCAATTTCACCACAAACAGGACAATAAACTCTATTTCTTATATTATCTTCAACAGCAAGAGAACCACATTTCTCACAAACATAAACTGTTGTATCATCAGAAGAATACATTTCTCTTAATAACATAGGTGCACCATAAGCAGCGAGAACCTCATGTTCCATTTCACTAAATTTCAAACCACCTTTCTTTGATTTACCTTCTGTAGGTTGTCTTGTTAATAATGTAACAGGACCTGTTGCTCTCGCCTGTAATTTATTCTTTGCCATATGTTTTAATCTTAAATAATATACACTTCCAATAAATATTTTAACTTTAAATTCATCTCCAGTTAAAGGATTATATAATGTTTCTGTTCCATCTTCTCTAAATCCTAAAGATAATAATTCCTTCCTTAATTCTTCTTCACTTTCTCCATACCATGGTGTTCCATCAATATATCTTCCATTCAAACTTCCAATCTTTCCAGAAAGTAATTCTAATAATAAACCAACAGTTTCTCTTGAAGGAATTCCAGCAGGAGAGAATATTATATCTGGAACAAGACCTGAAGACGACCATGGCATATCTGATGGATCAACAAGCATTCCTAAAACACCTTTCTGTCCATGTCTTACAGAAAATTTATCTCCGAGTTCTGGAATCCTTAAATCTCTTAATTTTATCCTAACTAATAAATTTCCATCATCAGATTCTGTTAATATAACCCTATCTACCCACCCTTCCTCCCCACTACCAGTAGTTAATGAAGAATCTTTCTTTCTTAAACCTATTGCAATAGATTCAGAAGTTAAACCAATAAATCTTGGAGGTGATATTCTACCAACAAGAACCTCTTCAGGTTTTACAAATGATTCGACAGAAACAATTCCATCTTCTTCTAAACTTTTATATTTATCCTTTCCTCTATATAATTCTACAGAAGGGTCTGGAATTGTAATTTCATCTTGTAATCCTCCAGAATATCTTAGTCTATCTATTTCATAAGATCTGAAATATACAGATCTAAATAAACCTCTATCTACCGAACCTTTATTCATGATAATTGCATCTTCAATATTATATCCTTCCTGTGTCATTACAGCAACAATTACATTTTCTCCTATCGCATAATCGTCTTTAAATATATCAAAAGAAAATGTTCTAGTAATTGGATATTGTGGATAGTATAAAATGGATATATCAGTATCAAATCTATTATGGAAGTTTAATGAATATATGGCATGAGACTGCCTTTGTGGCCTAACACCTCTATTTAATCTTGCAGATTGATTTCTATTTGAAAATGGAACTAGAGATGTAGCTATACCAAATATTACCAAAGAAGATAATTCTAAATGAGTTGTATTTTCTTTTATATCTTCTGGATATAATGCAACACTCAAATTTTCCTCTTCAGTAGGATCAATCCATTCAATTATACCTTCTTTTTCCAAATCAGACCATTTTATCTCTCCTCTCTTTAATTTTTCAATATGTTCTTTTGTTAATAATGGTTTACCATCTTTTACAACAATTAAAGGTCTTAAAATCCTTCCTTTTCTTGTTAATATTTCTATAACATTTTTCGTTTCATCAAAATATATATTTACAAAATATGGAATAGTACCTTTTCTTCTCTTTTGCTTAAATTCTTCAATAAATTTATTAGCATCATCAACATACCCAACAAAAACACTATCTATATAAACTTCATATGCCATTTTTATTTTTTATATCTGAAATATTTTTAACTATTGGCCTCAATCCCATATCCTCTAACTTCCTAATTAATTCTTTTTTATCAAGATCCTCAAAACTTATTTTTGACAATATTGTTTTATTTTTTCTTAATCCAGTTTCATGACCTTCAGGTGTCTCTATTAAATCCAATCTACCCCAATGAGTACCATGTGCCATTCTTGCCTCTAATAATTCAGCTTCACCAGATATTGAAGAAACAACTCTTGTTAAATTAGATAAGACAGCAATTTTATTTGTTCTATCTAAAGCTTGTGAAATTCCGGTTCTATTCCTTGTCCATTTTCCAATAGCCATTACATTTTCAAATCTTTCAGTAAATATTTTTGATCTAAATATTGATGTATATGAAGGCATTTTTCCCCTTTTTACCAACCTTTCATATTGATACATTGCATCTGTCATCAATGTTCTTAAAGTAACTAAGAAATATTCTCTTATCAATTCTCCAGGTGTTCTAACTATTTTATTTGCAAAGTGATCTTTTATATCTTCATCAATTTTTTCATGAGCTAATAATAATAACTTTCTTGTCATCTTCAATAAATTGTATGCTTTTAATAATCTATCATTTGGTGATGTCCCAACATTTGGTAATAATAAATTATCTAATATTGACAATAATTTTTCTTTTTTAACTTCTGGAGATCCTGTTAATTTTAATTTATCAGCTAAATATCCTATTGCATCTTCAGAAGTTTTTATATTTTGGAATTCCAATAAATTTATATATACTTCTTCAAAATCGTCTCCTTCAGAAATTAATTGACTTATTTCAACGTCCTTCTCCAAACCCAGAGCTCTTACCAAAGGCATTAACGGAACCTTTTTATATTTCTCAAATGATAGGTATAATAAACCATCTTTTGTCATCTCCATTCTATGAGCCTTTAATTGAGTTAAAGATTCTGATAATAAATACCCACTATATTTTATGGAACCAGATCCTTCTTGAACATAAAACTTATTTGTAGCAAGTTCCTCAGACAATATAATTAATTTTTCATTTCCGTTAATAATAAAATACCCACCACTATCTGTCGGATCTTCTCCAATTCTTATTAATTCCTCTTCAGACAGTCCATAAGTATTGCAATATTTTGATCTAACCATTATTGGCAATCTACCAACAGATACTTGATATTTACTCTTAAATGTTTCATTTTCATATACTGAAAATTCCATAAATATTGTTCCAGCATATGTAAGTCTTCTAATTCTAGCTTCTATTGGATATATTAATCTAGAAACTCCTTCCTTTTCCATAAAATCTGCCTTCCCCAACCACAATTTTTCTATTTTAAATTGCAAATCCCTTAATCCTGGAGCTAATAATCTTGGAGAAAATGCACCCAATTCTCTTCCAATCTTTGTCATTTCTACATCAACAAAATATTCAAAAGATCTGAGATGTACTCCTAAGAGATCGTTTTCCTCCAAATATTTATAGAATAAGATATAATTATCTATATTATTATTAGCCACTTTTTATTTATATATATGATATCCTTATAAGCTTAATCCTCAACAACAACTCTATAATATACTTCTTCACCAATCCATGGATTATTTCTTATAATCTTGACAATATCCCCTGGCTTAGCATTTAGACTCTTTAATGCTGGATCTGAAATTTTGATTTTTGGTAAATCTAATAAAGATATTTTATACTTTCCCAATATTTCATTCTTTTCTTCTTCGGATAATATTATATGTTTTGGTACCAAATAATGTTTTGTTATATCAATTTCTGATAATTCCCTTAAACTTTTTTTAGGTTTATTAATCTTTAAAGTTTTTTTAGATTTGGGCCTTTTAGTAGATTTAACCATTTATCTAATTTTTATAAAAAACTTATAACTTTACCTAATAGATATTGGGAATGGGCAAGGTGGCTATATTCACAAGGACCAACATACAAGATTATAGAGTAGTAAAGTTAAAAGAAGAAATAAAAAATTATAATAACATTAGCATTATTGACATAGAAAAGGAAAATATGCTTCCATATAATGAAAAAATATTAAACTATGATACATATTATTTTTTCATTGGATCCACCTTTTTATCTGATATACACCTCCTAGCAAAATATCTTGAACAAAATGGAAAAGAAGTAATAAATACTATACATATTAAAGAATCTGTAATATCAAAAACTCTATTTTATAGTATTATTAATAAATATATAAAAATTCCAGAATTTTTGAAAATATATTCAATAGATAACATCGAATATGTAATAAATAAAATAGGATTTCCAATGATAATAAAGCATCAGTTTGTACATAGGGGAGAATTCGTACATAAAATAGATAATGAAAAAGAACTATATGCTTTTTTAGAAAAATATTTATTAGATAAAAGGATAAACATAAAACATTTAATATTTCAAAAATATATACCATATGAGAAAGATATAAGAGTGATTTTCGTAGGAAAGCCCATTGGTGCGATGGAGAGAATTAATGAAAATAGTTTTAAGGCAAATATTAGCCAGGGTGGATATGGAAAACAATATAATTTGGATGAAGAAATAATAAATATTGGATATAAAATTATGGAAAAATGTGACTTACAAATATTTGCATTCGATCTATTGTTAAAAAACGATCAATATTATTTGATAGACTTACATCATATATTTCAATATGAAGGATTTGATAAATATTTAAATAAAAATATTACGACAGAAATACTAAATTACTTAAATGAAATTAGTAATAAAAGCTAAGGGAAATAAATTAATAAAAGCAACACATAAAAGTACTTTAGAAATTACTAAAGATAGTTTTTTAACTGAAAGGGGGGATTGTATAATTGGCATAAGTTCAAATTATTCTGTAAAAGATTTACCAGAAGATCTTAAAGATCATTTATTAAACGAAGGAAAAATAAAGATTACAATTAAAGTTGATGATTTAATAAACGATATAATTGCATATGGCTCAAAAAGATTATTGTTAACAAATGATAAAAGTATTGTTATAAGAAAAAGCAATTATATTGATAATAGAACTTTGGCAATAAACTCAAATAAGAGTGCTATTGATATTGATAGAAAATTAATAGAAAGATTAAAGAATGAAAAAGATATGGATTTTGTTATATATTACTAAAAAATATTTATAAAGAATAAAGTATTTATCCTTAATTATGAAAAGAAGAGGTATAGATATGGCTGTACAGTTAATATTTGTAATAATAATAATGTTAGTAGTAGCAGTTATTGTAATCAAGTTATTCCAGCAACAATCATCAAAGATTAGCGAAATATCAAATACACAAATACAACAAGCAGTTTCTGATTGCTCAAGCTATTGTACAGATCCATATACATTTTGTACAAAGTACGAAAATATAGGAAATGGACTTGTACAAACAAGTCCTGGATATTATGTCTGTTCAAATGCTGTTCCATGCAGTATAGTATTACAATTATATGGTGGCTCTTCTAGTCAATGTCAATATCAGGGATTTACTATATCACCTCTTGATTGTATGTATTTAGAATGTCAAAATTATATTGATAATTTATATTATAGTCCGTTACAAGCAACAAGTTATATATTTGGAAATTATTCTTCTACTTCATATTTTAATGTAACATCTGGACAAGAAAATATTCAAATTTCATCTCCATCCTCAATATTAAACCCAGGTCCATCACAATGTTCCGCACAATTACCAACATGGATTACAAACCAAGTATTTGGTGCATTATTAGATATAGCTAACTACTATAATACTGCAGATGGATGTAACTTGAATTTAACGGTTAGTAATGGAATATTAATGGTGACTGGAAATTGTACAGCATTAGGTATAAATAATAATGTTAATGGAATGCCATTGTGCCAATTCTTAATGCAAGTACCATATTCTCAGTTAAATAATCTACCAAGCGTAACAAGCTAAATGTAATGAGTTTTTTTGAGTATTTTTATAACAACTTTAATTTAATAAAATTAAAAGCTCCTAGTTCTATATATAAAAAATATGCTTTTCATTTATGGTTAAATAGATTAAATACAAATCCAGATAATATATTTTCTTCTGTAATAAATCTAACATTATTTTCCATAATTATATATTTTATTTTAAGTTTTGTCAGTTTTCAATTAGCTTTTTCTTTATTAATATCTTTATTAATATTATCACTCTATTTTGCATATTATCCAATATTTTATACACAAATTGTTAGAATTCAAGTAACATCCGAAATTATATGGATAATATTATATTTATCATTATATCTAAAAAGAAATCCTAATTTAGAAAACGGAATAAAATATGTAGCTTATTATATGAAAGGTTATATTGCAACAGACTTTAAATCATTATTATATAATTTAGAAACAAATAAATTTAATGATATAGAATCTGCATTGGAATATTATCAGATAAGATGGTTTTATCTAAGTCCAGATTTTGTATATGCAATGACACATATTGTAAATATTAAATATAAAACATCTATTGATGATATAAATAAATTATTAGATAGAATATTGGGGTGGGTATTGAAGAAATCCTTAGAAAAATCCCAATTATATGTAGATGCTTTAAAAGAACCAGCAACAGTTATCATATCTTTCTTAGTAATGTTACCAATAGTTAGTTTAATGATGTTACCAATAGTATCTTTATTCTTATTAAATACCGTAAGTTTTTATTTTATAGCATTTTCATATATAATAATTTTACCAGTTGTTACATTTCTAATAATTCAAAACTTTCTATCAAAAAATCCATTTGCATTCTCTGTTCCAGATTTATCCTTAGCAAGAGATCTACCAAAACCTGGAAAATTTAAAGTAGGAAATAAGGAAGTTCCATCAATAATAATCTCAATAATATTGGGATCAATTGCATTTTTAGGAATATATCATTTAATTTCCTTAGCTATAAAAATTGCATTTATTCCGCAAGGATTTTTGAGTGATTATTTAAATATAGTTTATCAAGATAGAGCGTTAATATATTCTGTTTTAACTCTAACATTACCTTTAGGATTGGGTTTGGGTATAGGATCTTATTACTATTTAACATCTTTCCAAAAAGTTAAAAAAATATATCAAATTGAAGAAATAGAAAATGAGTTCCCAATTGTAGTATACGAGTTTGCATCATTATTAGAAGATGGTTATCCATTTGAAATAGTAATTGAAAAAACATATTATAATTATAAAATAATAAAATCCTCTGGAGTTATGGAAAATTTTCTGAAAACAACACTATATAACTTGAGAAGAGGTTATGATTTAAATTTTTCTGTATTTGATCCAAAAATTGGGTCTTTAAATCTATATCCATCAAAATTAGTGAGAGAATCAATGCAACTCTTAGTTACTTCTTCTTCAAAAGGTCCTGATGTTTTATCAAAGATTTCATATAATATATCAACAAATTTAGAAAATGTAGATAATATAAGATATAATGTAAGGAAGATATTAAATGAAATAATTGGATTAATAGATATGACATCAAGAAATTTAGTACCATTAATTTCTGCAATGGTTACAATTTTTAATAACGGTATAGTTTCAATGCTTTTTGCACTTGCATATTTCTTTCAATTAATAGATCAATCTTTTGGTTTAGGTGGTGGATCAAATCTATATAATTTTATTGTAAATACATTTAATCTATATAACCTAATACCACCAACATTTTTTGAAGCAATAATTGGTATATTTTTTATAGAATATGTAGTAATAACTTCATATATGAGTGCTGGAATAAAATATGGTTTTGATAGTACAATGACATCATATTATATAGGTAGAAATTTGTTGTTTGGAACGATATTTTATGTAATATTTTCAATAATAGGAATATTAGTGATATATACGGTATTTGGCCCATACTTACCTACAAGTATACAATTATGAGATTACAACAAACAATATATTGGATTATAATAACTTTTATATTAATTATAGTTGCTGGCTTATTTTCTTTTTATTATATTTATAATGTAAAAAATAATCTAAGTGGAAATAATATACAAACCATTAATTGTCAACAACTTGGAAATTTATATAATAGAAGTTTTCAGGAAATAATCAATATTAAAGTATTTCTTAATGAAAATTGTACAATAAATGGAATAACAATACCTGCCGGCTATAGAATTATATATATTTATAACGGAAGTATTAATTATATATGAAGAATGATATAGCAATAGATACTGTATTTATAATAATAATAGCAATAATATCTGTTGTAGTTATATTAGATATTATTTTTACAAAATTCTTTGGCAATTCTCAAGCATATTATTGTCAAACATTAATATCACAAGGTGGTTTTTCTCCATCATGTGAAAAATATTATCCTTCAGCAATAAATGTTATATATACAAATGAAAGTATTGATACAATTTATTCAGATACAACAGGATTAATATTAAATTGCTACAATAATAATGTAAACACAAATAGATTATTCAACATATGTTACGATGTTTATATAGATGAAAACATTATTCTGAATTCATCAATATTAGTTCAATATATACAAAATTATACTTCATTTAATCTAAATAATGTTATATTCAATTTAAATAATAGTGATGGAAATATATATCCATACAATAGTATATTTATAATATACAACAATAGTTATATTGTAATATGGCAATAAAGTCTCAAGAACTTCCAGTTAACTATACATTTTTAATAATTATTGGAATAATTGTTACAGTAGTAATTGTGGGCATAATATTTTTATTAAGGGGAAATATAACTTCTTATATTGATAATACAATACCCAAATATAATAATACGCAGACTGTAGTAGAAACAAATATAAGTTCAATACAAGATGTTGCAATGGATGTAGTAGCGTGTTATTATAAAAAAGCCCAGGGTCTTTGTTATTTAATTAACTATCAGGGAAATCCATTTACATGTCAGGATTTAATAAATAATGTAAGCAGTATAGATCCAAACGTAGTAATGCAAAATTGTAATTATAATATAAATACTGGAGATTATATACTAGTATATTCGGCAGGGAATTATGTTTATATTAGTATTCAAGGGTAAAAATGGATAATTGGTTTTGGATAATTGTAACAATTATTGCTTTTGGTCTATCTTTATATTTATATTTTAAATTTGCGAGTATAAATAATCAGACTCAATCATTATATCAAGATATATCTTCATGTCAAAATCTATATACAACAATTGAAAAAGTATGCTATTCAAACAATGGAACAGAAATTTATATTAATATTGAAATAAATAATTATTTAAATTATATTTATGCTAATAATAATTTATTAAGTTGCTATATATATGATGAATATTATAATTATACAATACCATGCAATGTAATAATAAATACAATAAATAATACGATTGAATATTATACTTCCGGATTATTTTATGAATTATCATATGGAAATCCAAATGAAAAAATCCCGCTACTTGTTGAAAAGACATCTCCAACACAAGTAACAATTTATATAGAAAATCCAAGTTAAAAAATTTTAAAACTTTTTTAATATTATTAATCCATAATGAAAAGAGATCAATTAAATTTAATTTCGGTGGCAATAATATTAGTAATTATATCTTTAGCTTTTATAATATATTATCAATATTCTATGAATGTTAAAAAACAACAAGAAAATTTAATATTTGAAAATTTTATTAATAACTTACAAAATTTAGAAAATACAATAAATAATATTCAAGGTACATATTATGTAAAAGTTGATATACCAAGTGGAGTTATATTATATGCAAATGGTACAGAATTAATAATACAATATAATAACAACAATTATACAATTAATTTTTACGAGAATGTAACATTGTATAATAATCAAAACGTGAGTTTTCTATATCCAAACAATTATATATATCTTGTTAGTACAAATAATACTGTTTTTATCACAATAAATTTTCAGAATTCAATTACAATATTAAATGAATATTTACCAAGTGGAAATCTTATATATATAAGTCCAGGAAATAATCAAAATAATGAAGGAAATAATCAGGGAAATAACAACAATAATATTAATCAGAATGCTCAATGTCTAATTGAATATACTGGACAAGCAAACTTTTTCTGGGGTGATGTAAATGGAAATAATTATTTACCTCCAATAGGGAATCAAGGAAGTTGCGGAGATTGTTGGGCATTTGCATCTTCAAATGGAATTGCTTCAATATATATGATAAGAAATAATCAACCAAATGAAGGATTACAACTATCTCCAGCATATTTAGCAATAGAATGCAATGATGGTTATCCAAATGCTCCAAGTTATTGTGATAACAACATTGGTTGTAATGGTGGTTGGCCATATCCTGCTATATTATTTACATCTCAATACGGAATTCCACCAGATCGAGGATGGAGCTATTATGATTCTACTTTAGCTAACTGTCAAGAGAATAATTATCAAAGTTATCCCGGTGATGTATGTAATTACAATTATAATGGATATAACTCTCCATTATATTATCCGCAAGGTGTTATAGATCTTGAACAAAATGGACCTTTAACAGATCAACAAGTAATTCAAGATTTATTATGTTATGGGCCATTAGTGGCTGCTGGATTTCTAGCAGGTAGCGGTGGATCAAATCCAAATATAGATCCACAGCAGATAGCACTCGATTCTGGACATGCTATGTTATTAGTTGGCTATACTACTGGCAATACTTTATATTCTCAACTATGTCAAGAAGTATATGGAACACCGGATTGCTGGATATTTGAGGATCAATGGGGACCCGTAACAGCATGTTTAATTTTCGATTCTAACGGGGATATATATACAAATTCTAATATAATCGATTGTCAGGAATTTTATTCAAATTATCAGGCCTGCAATAATACAATAGGAGCTCCATGTGGAGGTGTTTATTGGATGCAAGATGGATATGTACTTGTACCATTTGATCAATCTCCTTATGGTTTAACATTCATTGGTACATCTTTCTCCGGCCAAATTTATGGAGACCTTGTAGCAATTCAAAATGTCACTATTTCACAATAAATATTTAATAGCATTATCTATTCTCTTTTTCATAATTTTATCCTATAATATATATTCTATAAGGAATCCATTTGCAGTTTATTGCGAATATGGTGGAGGGACATATTATATAAATAGTACAGGTTCTTATTGTATTATAAATGGCACATACTTCAATGCTTTACAATATTTTGAGAATGAAGTACCACCCCAATATTCTTTTTGTGCTCATTATGGATTAATATATATAAATAGTAGTTATTGTGAATATCCAAATGGAACATTAGTTAGTCCATATATATTAATTCCTCCATCAGAATATCAAGATTTAAATATAATTCCAAGAGTATATTGTAATAGTTTATTAAATTGCTCAAATACTCCTTGGTATTATCAATCATGTTCAAATCAGATTTATCCATGTTTTAATCCACCATATATACCCCAATCTTATTTAACAGGTAATGCTTCTTATCAAACCCTTTTATCTGCATATCAAGAAGAATATCAATGTGGATATTGTCCAGAAAATCTATCATTTGAAGGAGATTGGTTTAGATGTCCATATAATTATTCATTAAATCAATTATATCAAGAATTTTTACAACAATGTCCACCACCAAATATTGTTTATATATCATGTACAGGTGTATTTAAATGCATAAATCAAACTCAAGTAAATGTAACAAATAATCTAACAAATAATAGCCAACAATTAATTTATCCACAACCAAATACAAGTGTTAAAAGTAATAATGTTAATTTAATTTTACCAGTAGCAATAGTGATAGTAATAATTATAATAGGCCTAGTTATTCTTTTATATTATCTAAAATGAAAAATCAGATAAATACCTTGGCATTTGTTATCATTATTTCAATAATAATTTTATTAATTCTTTTAGTTTATCTTTTATCAACCAGTTCCAGCTCTAAAATAACACAAACATATAATGTAGAAAATCAATACACATTAACAATTCAAAATAGTATTGATTTATTACCATACATTTATGATAATAATGTTAATTTATCCTATGCATTTTTACTATCATATTTTTCATCTTCTGGAAATGATACATATTGCATAAATCAAAATACATGTACAAACATATCAGAAGATTTAATAAATTACTTTGACAGTATATATGGAAATAGATGGAACTTGACAGTATATTTCATTCCTCCTGTAACTGGATGGGTTGTTCAGATGTTTATAATAGGTGGTAATATTTGGAATTGGGATGCATGTTCAATGAATCCACCTCCAGATCCCGATGGTACACAATGGTATTATTGGAATTATACATATTTCTTTGTGAATAATTATACAGAAAATATTAATCTATCGAATGTATATAATCCGATTTCTAATACGCCAATAAATCAGACCTTATATGGAGCAGGATGGGTAAATGCAACGGCACCTTTTCATCAATCTGATTCAGTAACTTTGTGGGGACTACCAACATTATATAATGGAATGACCCAATCTCTAGCTGTACAAACTGATTTCTGTACACCATTAACAAAAATATTTCCAAATTATAATTTTACAGAAGCTTCTGTATATTGTCCTCAAGGTGAATGGAATTTATTCTCAAATTATGATACCTTTGGTCATTCTGTACCTCCACAACCAACCTTTTCATTACCACAATTTTTCTCTGGTTGGATAGGGTATCCAACTCCAGTAGCAGGTTCTCAATATTTAACAGACGATCCTTACTATTATTATGGACCTCCAATATATAAAACAGCTACCGATATAAATAGATTAGCAGAATCTATAATCCCACAACAATATTTAAATGAAATATGCCAAGAAGAATTTGGTACATATTATATAGGCAATTCTCTTTGCGAAAGTAATCAGGGTAATCAAGAATTAATTGTTGGGTCATTTTATAGAGGTGTAGTAAATATACCACCAAATTGTCAGCAAGTATTTATAGATTATCCATGGCATGAGATAATAAGATTGTATATTTCATTTTTGAATAAAAGTGGAGAACCAGATTATGTATTCTTAGCAGCAGATCCTTTATGTGAATATAATTTAAATGTAGAAACAATAGATTGTCCAACTGGTGTATTTGATGATACACAAAATGTAAATGGAATTATTGTTGGAAAAGAATGTCCTTTAGTTTATTTAGTAGATAATAATACATATTCAGAGGGAATTTATAGATTTAATATTACTAAATGGGTAATAGATGATAGAGATCCAAATACAAATCAATTTATAATTTCTGCAGTATATTATGATCCTCATACTGGGGGAAATGGCATTGCAATGGCAAGGGCATATTGTATTACAAATAATGGAAATATAAAAGAACTAAATTCATATATTTATGAAGGTAGTGGAAATACTATAAATTTAGGATATCCAATACCTCCAAATACAAATACATATGTTTATTATATTTATTTACCAATGGATATACCATTCTTAGGCGGATATCTAGTTGCTGAATTAACAGTATGGTAAAAAAAGAAGATAAGATTTTATTTTTTATATATTTAATATTATTTTTATTTTTTATTTTTAATAGTAACTTTAATATTAATATAATTATTTTCGGTACAATATATTTATTCTTATTATCCTTTATATTAAAAAATTTGAAGAATACATCTTTAATATATAAATTAACATTTTTATATATACCAATTGGAATTTTTGGAGTTTACACTGGTTTGCATTTACCTTTACCAATACCTTTATTTAATTTTATAGTAAATTATTGGATATTTTATTTTATAGCATTTTCTATGGGATATTATTTATTTGAAAACAATTTATATATTTCAAAAAAATCTTTAATATTCTATATAATCTCAATAATATTATTTATAATACAATTTTTCCTAGAACTTATTTATAACTCTGTAACTACAGATTTAGATGTATCCGCAGGACATATAATAATTTTATTTCTTACTTTTGCATATCTATATTTATATATTTTCAAAATATTATATTCATCTCTATTTATAATATTTGCTATATTTTTATTTCTAGTTGCATATTTTAATAGCAATGAAATATTAATAGTAAGAACGAAAATATTTAAAAAACTATCTGAAATATACAAATACAAAAAGTATATATTTCTATTAATATTTATTATAATAATATTACAGATTATCATGGCTATATACAAATTATCATTATATAATGGTTTAATTATAGAAAGTTCATCTGGAGAATATACTATCTACGAATATCAATCTCTAATATTTTTATCTATATACGAATTTATAATTTACTTTTTAGTTTATAGAAATTTAAGATATAATATTCTTACAAATTATTTATTACTTTTTACTATTGTTTTAATAATATTTTTTGGAGAACTATATTTATCAAATGTAGATTTTATTTCTGTAGCTTTGCATACTAGATATCTGATAGCTATGCTATTTTTCTTCATGGGAATTCATCATAAACTATATAAAAATAGTAAAAAGGCAATTACAAAGGCTATTGGTATTACAATTGGAATATTAGTTTTAGTACAAAATATAACTGGAGAGTTACTTGAATTTGCATTTTTTGGAGGTCCTTTGTTAAGTATATTATTTATACCAAATATATTAATAACGCTTGGCATTATACATGGATTAGTGACACCTATTCTTATATTAACATTTATATATTTGCATATTAAATTAAAAATATGAGAAATCAAGTAGAAACCATTTATGTAGTTTTATTTCTAACAATTGCTATATTAATAATCCTTCTATCTTTCTACGCATTGACATATAATTATAATCAAAATATTGTTTTTAATAGATTTACTTCTTTATCTACATTATCAAATTATTTTTTTGGATATTTACAAACATTATTAGCACAAACAGGATATTCAGAATCATATGTAGCTGGAACAAATGGATGGGGAAAAGAAGAATGGGCCTCTTTTCCTTACGGATGTATATTACCCCAACCATGCCAAAATGCACTTCAATATTATAATAACTTGCTAACTTCTGAATATGAGACTTTATTAAGTTTTGGAAACCAATATTTAACTGCATATCAATATTATTATCCTTATAATATATCTTTCAATTTTTCAAATAATTATCAGGCAGGAATTATTGGGGATTGCAGTAATATAAATTCTGGAGAATATAATTATAATTTTCCTGTTTATGTTCAAGGATTATATATAAATATTAGTGGACCTTCATCTGGTTCGATAATTCCATATGCAAGTACATCAAATATAACAAACAATCCTGCATTCTATTTATATAACTTAGCATACCAATTCTCTCAAAATGGAGAATTTTCAGAATGTTCATATCAAGATTGTTTAAATACATTGAATAATAATCCAACATATACATGTGCACAAAAATTTGAGCAATTTTCAAATAATCCAAATATTCAATGTAATGAAACGGTAATTCCATATCAATGTGTAGACGTTCCATTATGTCAGATATGTTTAAATCCTCAAGAAATTGCATGTAAGGTAATATTAAAATGTTCTGATAACCAATATAATGTGTATTATAATGGTAATACATATCCACAATCAATAACTACTACTTCCACAGTTTTTTATGAAAATGTAACAAATCAATATTATTTAAATTGCATATACAAATGTACTGAGACATATAATTTAACAAATAACCAGGTAATATCTCAAAGTTGTACATTAGAAAATCAACAATATTCATGTTCTTCCCAAAATGGTTGTGGTAATGTAAATAAAAATCAGCAAGATAATGAATTAATGTATACATTTCAATATTATTATCCAATCCCGATTCAATGTTATACTTGCATAATTGGTGGAAAGCAATGTCCTGTCTGTTTACCTGGAGAATGTCCGAATAATCCAACATGTCCAGAAACCATATCTTTTCCAGATGAATGTGTATCATAACCATCTAGTTAATCTTTATATGGACAAAATGGAGACAGATCCGGCGGAGAAAGTTAAGAATATAAGAAATGTTTTAGATAATCAAATAAAATGAAAGAACAATTATCTATAGTATTTATAACAATATTAATTGTATTATTTTTAGTTGGAATGATAATTTTGTTAGCTATATTTTCCAATATAAATTTAACAAATTATAAAGAACAAACATCATTTTCATATGAACAAGAGATTATATATGATCTATTTTCTCCAAATTGTTTAGGATATCCAAATTATCCAGTATATTTTACAACAGTAAATAGTATAGAACAATTTAATCAAACATATTATAATGAACTTCCAAATTGTACAATATTTCCTTATACATTTAGGGCAGAAATAGATAATTATAGTTTTGGAATCATAAATTTTAATGGAAATTGTAATACATATACATATCCAATTTCTTTATATTATTCTTTATATTATATTAAACTAACTATATGTAAAAATTATTATTCAGATTTTTATTATTTTTTATATAATTTTTGTTTAAGTAATGAAAATATTTCAAATCAAACTTTTGTATTTTTATTCCCAACAAATTTATCTGGAAATATAACATGTACAGAAAATACAAATGGAAATATTATATGCAATTATATACCATGCTATTCAATAAATAATATTACATTTTATCAATTTGTAACAGTATATTTAGAAAGAATTAATCAAACATATTTTAGAATTGCATAAAAGTTTTAATGAATTTATATATATAATGGGCGAAACTATCATAGATAGATTAATTGACGAAAACAAAAATATCAATAAACATATACTTATATTATATTTAATAATATTCCCAATATCTATATTATTTTTTACAAATTTATATTATATCTTATTTGGAATATTTTACTTCTTTGTTTTATATTATTTCTTGAAAAACACGAAATTCAATATGATAAAAATTTTATATTTATTAATTTTTTTATTGCCTATATTAAATATTTTTAATAATATTTTATTTAAATATTTTGTTTATGTATTTTTTTCATTTATTTTATTTTATTTCTTTGGAAATTTTGTCGCAGAGAATAAATTGTCTATAAATAGAAAACAAATAATAATATTAATAATTTCTATAATATATATTTTATTTATAACATTGTATAATATTATAAATATTTATTCTCTATTTTTTATGTCCCTTCTAGGATTTTTATTCAATTTAGATGATAGAAAAATATATCATTTAGGTTCATTAAGTTTTTTAAACAAATATAAACAAATTATCTTCTCCATAATTTCTCTTTTTATATTTATACAGTTAATACTTTCTTTAATTGTTCAAAATATTTTAATATTATTTACTATATCCTTATTCTCAATATTAGAATTTATTTTAATGCTGATGATTAAAAGAATATTTGATAATAAGCCAGGAGGTTTCACAATGTATATTTTAATATTAATAATATTTCCATTTATCTTCTTTACAATTCTGTTTTTCTTAACGAAAAACAATATAATCTACATTATTCAAAATATTATGATTATGTTTTTATTTTTCTTTACCGCAATTCACGCATATTTATATCATAGGTTTCCAGACAGTAAAAAAATAATTTTAGGAATTGTTTCAGGAATACCATTTATATTAATGAATCTAGTAAATTATTTCTATTATATTTATCAAGGAACTTTAATTAATTTTTCTTTATTCATAATTTTATTTTCAATAAACTTACTAATATTGGGAATTATAGGACTAGTAATAGTTTATGTACATTCCATATATAAAAAGCATACTTAAATTTTTCAAAGATTAATTATACTTTATTGTTGAACATTGCAATAGTTTCTACTACTATTTTTGATGCTAAATTATCACATACTTCATTTGAAAATAATTCTACTAAATCAAAACCAATTAAATTAATATTTCTTAATTCTCTTATAATCTTAAAATAATGATATGGCCTAATTCCAATACCTTCCAACCAATGTCCACATCCAGTATCAAAAACATCTATATCAATTGAAATGTATAAATTTTTATTTTTCAATATATCCGATATTTCTTTTGAAATTTCCTTTATATTATCCCAAACATCTAGAGGATTATAATATTTTATTCCCCATTCCTTTATTATATTCTTTTCTTCAAATGATAGATTTGATATTCCGACAAAGATAATTTTTTCTGGTTCAATATAATTTTCCTTTATTAAATGATAAATAAAACTTTGATAATTTGGGTATGGGTCTGGATGAATATCTGGATGGGCATCAAAATACAATAAATAAAAATCTTCCCAATTTTCTTTAACAATTTTTAATATTGGATATGTTATTGAATGATCTCCTCCCAAAAATATATATTTTTTATCTTTTCTATATATCTTTTTAATTTCATTATATATTTTTTCATATAATTTATCTAGATCTTTTATATCTTCTAAATCTATATCGCCATAATCATATATTTCTTCCATATTTATTTCTCCAAATATTGGAGAAAATATTCTATAAGATGCATCCCTAATAGATTCTGGTCCTTCAACATAATTTTTTATATGAGATAAACTACCAATTTCAGATGGAATTCCAGTTATTATCCATTTTGATTTATCATATTCACCCTGAGCATGTGCAAACATTAAACTAAAATAATTATCATACTTATATTTTTAATGGATAAAGAAAAAATGATTGAAGAGATAAATAATCAAATATTAAAATGTACAAGATGTCCTTTATATAAATTTAAAACAAATTATGTTCCTGGCGATGGTAATCAAAATTCAAATATATTATTAATAGGGGAAGCAC
>Ga0081474_124043_pt2 | contig 33644 bp, 39 predicted proteins | sample OneHunmetagenome_2_FD_70978 | JGI IMG/M metagenome (GOLD analysis project Ga0081474, IMG submission 70978) | Ferrous microbial mat communities from One Hundred Spring Plain, Yellowstone National Park, USA v2 (version 2) | ecosystem: Environmental > Aquatic > Non-marine Saline and Alkaline >... | reverse complement strand
ACACGAGCTGAGTCGTTTTGAACTCTGTGTGACATAACCTACAGGTTGCTCCGAGGATGTCCCTGTATCCACCATGCCTATTAGCGTTCCCCGGCTCAGCAAGGTTAAGGACAATCAACTGAATGTACTGGGCAAATTCACTGAGGCTTGTGAAGCCAAGCTCCCAAGCAAGGCTATTCAACATAGCCTCAGCCACCCCAAGCAACTCGCCAAAGTCATCAAACACACCACGAGGCAACACATCACGCCTTAGATAGTACGTAAGCATTGAATTAACAATTGAACCAGCAAGCTTCTTAACCAAACCATCAACAACATCATAATAAGGCACACCATCGTAAATCCTCTTAAGAAGATAACCTGCAGCGTAAGGCCCCTCACGACTCCCAACCCTAAGCAACTCCTTAAGCACATTAAGCATGTTAAGCAAACGCCCCACACCACCACGACCACGCCCATGCCTGTTGCAAAACAACCCACCAAGCCTAGGATCCCTCAACACATCGCAAAAAGAACGGTAACCCAAACCCCTTAGGTAAATAAGCGCCAGGTACTCAACAACACCAAGCCTCAAACCACGCCTGCGGCCACACGCACCACCACAAGGCCTAACGTCAACTTCAACCGAGCCACGTGTTAATGCCTCTGCTACCTCTGGTGGTAACTGAGGGAGGGGCACATCCCCAGAATGTGCGCATCCCTCACACGCAAAGGCACTTGCAGAGTGAGGTGCAGCCACATCCAGAGGACGACTCCCTCCCTCAGCAGAAACAGAAACAGAGTAAGCATTAGCCACTGCACTGGCTGGTGGTTGTGTTGGTAGTCCTAGTTGTGCCAGTAGTTCCTGTGTTACTGGGTTAGGTTTATTAGACTCCTGTTTGTTAGCGTCCTGGGTGTTAGGCATCGCCCACCTGTCCCCTGGCGCCAGGTGGTTTCCCGCCGCCTGGCGCCTTGGGGGGTGGTTTTGAATTGGGTTGAGCCTGGGGTTGGTCTGACTCCTCAACTTCACTGTGCGGCTTCCCTAACCTCACCCCTTGCCATGAGTTTCGACGCCTCCTCAATAGCCCACGATAAGTTGCCCCTCATCCAGGACAGCCTCCACATCAAGTGCTCGAAGTTCCTCCTCCTCACTTCGAGTTTTTCACCCTCCTTGATTAGCTCCTCAACCCTTGCCTTCAGCTTCCGTGCGCCTCTGACGTAGGCCTCAAGATTCTCCCTTAGCCTTTTGCATGTGCTCTCTGGGTAGCGTGGCTCCTCAAAGCAAAATATGTACTGCGTCATTAAGTGTCTAAGCTCTCTCATTAAGCGGTCATGCTTTTCCCGTGCTATTGCCGTCCTGTCCCACCACTTGTCGTACTGGACCAGGACCTTGCAGTAATCACGAAGACTGAGCAGTGGCTTTAAATTCAGTGGCCTGCCCAAGCAATAGTCAGCAAAATACGTAAGTAATGTCTTTGGTTTCAGCAAGTCTTCTATGGTTAAGTCGCCCTCCTCCATACCCACACCACCTCACCCCTCCTTCACACGGCACCCTTCATGCGCTCATAGTCCTCGAGATGAACCCAGATTACGTTGCCTTTTGCCTTTGCGATTGCCCACGTTGGAACCTTCAGCATGAATATCTTTCCATCCTTAGTCAAGAAGCCGTTGTTGGCTAGGTAATTTAAGGCTGCTTCGATGCCTTGGTTAGGCTTAGTAACTAGGTTAAGCTCATATTGTGTGCTATCAATTTCAATGTAGAAGCTCACAACGACTCTACCATCCCTAGTTGCTCCAGGCCTCTTAGCCAGGCCCAGGATGGTTGCCGTTACAGTCAGGCTAAGGCTCATTGGACACCACCCTTGCGTCATGCTGGACAACCCTCAGATTTGCAACTTCAATGAGGACGTTCAACTCCGCCCTCGCCTCCCACAACTGGCGCCACAGGTCGTTAAGTTCACTTGGGAGGATTATGTAGTACCTGTCGCCGCTCCTTGTGATTTTCCTTTTACCTAGTGGGATGGTCTTCGTGGACACGAAGATGGACGTGGACATACTGCTCCATCACCCAGCACCCCCTTCGGCACGGTGGCAGATAAGGCTTGCTGTAAACCTACATGGAGGGTTGTTGTAAGTTTCAGTAAACTCAACGTGGGTTAGCCGTGGTTAGCCTGTAAACGAAATGTTTAAATGGATAACCTGTGCGTTATGCGACTGTGGTTAGCAGGCGTGTTATTCGTGATGGCAGGGGCAGTGGCGCCGAGGAGTGCGTTGAGTATGCTAGGGGCTTCGTCAGGGGCTTCATAACGGTTTACATAGCATGGTTCCTAGGCCTCGACGCCGAGGACGGCTTTTGGAGTGACTACTTTTGGCCGCTTGAGAGGCTTTGGACCGTTAACAGGGCTCAGAAGGACATCAGCATAATGAGGGGTAAGGGCCTAGTTGACGTTAATAGGCTTAGGTTCACTGAGAGGGGCTGGGGATGCATGGAGCATGCATTGGTTGAGTTCCTGAGGCATGAGTTCAACGGTGTGAATATTGTTAAGGAGTATCCTCAGGTTGCCTTGGCTGCACCAGGCTTCGTTTACGAGTACGGCGTCGACCTGCTTGACGTTGCCAATGCACTTGAAGCCAAAGCTAAGGAAATTCACGCTAAAGAGGGGTTTAACAGAAAGGACGTGCTTCAATTCATCATGAACGCCGTCGAGGCCCCTGAGGTAAGCTACAACAGCCCGGGTTTCATGAAAATACGTGTCTCAATTGGCAACTACGTGAGGTCCTTCATGAAGTCGAGGGTTAACGCCCCCTCAACAATAGAGGAGGCAAAGAACATACCAGACCCCTTAACAGTGGTGGAGTTGAGGTATACGCCGAGTAGGTGGCTTACACCGGTGATACCCTACCTAGTCAACATGGGGCTCACCACGTGGAGACCACGATTACGCTTCTGTGGCCTTCACCCGTATTACTCTAAATTAACCAAATACTACACTTCCTTATTTGGGGAACCTGTACAAGGCGTAGTTACGTGCGTAATCCTAGACTCAGAGCGTGAGTACGTTGCATAGCGGCGTCGTGTAGCGGTGCCGGTATGCATGGTGGTTCATGATGGTATGCATAGCGACCAGGAATAGAACGGTAAGAATGTGGGTGAGTCTCATTCCCTGGCGGGCCCGCCGGGATTTGAACCCGGGTCCTACGGCTCCGGAGGCCGCCGCTCTAATCCAGGCTGAGCTACGGGCCCATTACCCTAACCCACCTATTAGTGTATTTTAGCGTTCCCGTACCTTAATTAATTAATACCCTATGCTTTTCTTTTAATCATTAGCTATGGTGTAGTCTACGCCTGTTAGCCTAGCGGCCTCATCCAGGATCCTTAACTCACTCCTTGTTGCTAAGGTAATGGCCTTACCCCTATTATTTAACCTAGCCGTCCTACCAATCCTATGTATGTACGTTTCAGGGTCCCTTGGGGCGTCGAAGTTCACAATCAGGTTAACGTCAATGATATCAAGGCCCCTTGAGGCTAGATCAGTGGAGACTAGGGCGGCATCCCTCATCCCCCTAAACCTAGCCAGTGTCCTCTCCCTTACCTCCTGCCTTAAACCACCATGAAGTAGCATTACCCTTAACCCATCGTTGCGCAGTTGAGTATACAGCCTATACACCCTCTCCCTAATGTTTGCGAATAGTATTGACAACGCACGACAAGCTTCGCCCTTTTGGGTGGGGTTGCCCCACTATGTGGGTCTCAGGCGATAGATTTATAAGTTCCAGTTTTGCATGGGTGTTTGGGGTGGTGCCCCCGAGAAGGGGGTTTCCCTACGTTAGATGAGCCGGTGGGGCGATACCCCACTGTTACCACCACCCCGAGACGAAGCCATTAACCCCCAAAGAGGGGGCAACGGACGAGACCCCCACAATGAAACCCCGCCCAAAAGGCGGGAAGGGGGTCATTTACTGCCCATTACCATTCCTCTGGCTAACGCATACTTACTTCTCCATGAGCCATCTGTTATGTAGACCAGTTGCTCAACCATGGGCAATTCATACTGGTGGACACCCATGCGTATTATGAATGGGTTCACTAGGATTTTATTAATGGCATCCCTAACACTCATGGGTAATGTAGCAGTTGCTGCATGGGTCTGCCTCCTATCACCGGCTAGGCTGGATATGGTGTTGATATCATTAGTGAACCCCATGTCAAGCATTCTATCAACCTCATCAATTATAAGGTACTTGACGTTACCAAGATCTACCACCGACCTATTGGCCAAGTCAAGTAGCCTACCTGGGGTAGCCACCACCAATGATGCATCCCTGAGCGCCTTAACCTGCTCAGCGTAGCCAACACCACCGTACACCACGGCACCTGTGAAGCCTATGTACTTGTTGAAGGACTTGAATTGTGAAGTTATCTGAAGTGCAAGTTCACGGGTAGGGGAGACTATCAGCGTCTCCGTTAATCCACCCCTCATCATGTTCATGGTTGGGAGTAGGTATGCTGCGGTCTTACCGCTTCCGGTCCTAGCCTGCATTGCTACGTTAAAGCCATCAAGAATCTTAGGTATGGCACTCCTCTGCACGTCAGTGGGTTCACTGTAGCCGCAGTCCTTGATTGCCTGCCTTAATTCATCCCTAAGTAGGTTGAAAACCATGATCTCCAGGCCCCTTAACCTAGACACTAATAAAACGGTGCCTTTAGATGCTCAAGGGCAAGAGATGATAATTGTTTACTAATATAAATAAATTTAATATAAATATTACCGAGATCATTTACTAATATTAGTAAAATAATCATACCACTACCATAGCGTAATGCTTAAAAATAAGCTGCTGGTGTATAATAGCAGAGGGTTAAATCCCGGTTAATGTGTAAAAACATGGGTTTTTCCCTTCCCCTCACACATATATTGCCGGTAATACTTATAAACCAGGTAAGGCGTAACCACCGGGATAGGTGGGATTGTGGCGGAAACAGACTAGGCATAGGGGGGTACGTGTTTAAATGCCCAAGGTGTGGTTACGAGACCGAGCCAAGCCCAATCAACTTCACCTGCCCAAGATGCGGCTCACTAATGGAGGCCGTGCTAGCTGAGTTGCCGAGGGATGTTAGGTTCAGGTACAGGAGGAGACTGGGGGTTTGGTCCTACGTGCAACTCCTCCCTAGGCCAAGGGTAAGGGTAACGCTCAATGAGGGTGGGACACCGTTGATTAAGGTTGGTAAGGGCCTTTACGGTAAGTTTGAGGGGCTCAACCCAACGGGCTCCTTTAAGGACAGGGGGATGGCCGTGGGGGTTAGTTTAGCCAAGTCAATGGGTGTGCACAGCGTCGTGGTGGCCTCCACTGGTAACACCGCGGCCTCAGCCTCGGCTTATGGGGCTAGGGCTGGCTTAAGGCCAATAGTACTGCTGCCCAATGGTAAGGTGGCTAGGGGTAAGTTAATACAGTCCATTGTGCATGGCGCAAGTATAATGGGTGTCGAGGGCTACTTCGACGATGCCCTAACCGAGGCCCTTGAAATGTTCAAGTCTGGTAAGGCATACTCCCTTAACTCCATCAACGTTTGGAGGCTTGAGGGGCAGAAGAGCATAGCCTACGAGATCTATGAGGAGGTTAAGGTACCCGACAACGTAATAGTGCCAGTGGGTAATGCCGGCAACATATACGCTATATGGAAGGGTTTCTGGGAGTTAATGCAGGCTGGCTTAATAGACAAGTTACCTAGGATGATAGGGGTTCAGGCGGAGGGGGCTGCGCCACTCTACGAGACGTGGCGGAGGGGGGTTGATTCGTTAATAGAGGTTAATGCACCAAGGACCATAGCCTCAGCTATAAGGATTGGTAAACCCGTCAACTGGCTTAAGGCCATTAAGTCTGTTAAAACCACCAACGGCCTAATAGTGACCGTCAGTGATGGCGATATAATGAGGGCCAGGGATAGGTTAGCCAGGCGTGGCGTCTTTGTTGAACCAGCCAGCGCATCAACATACGCCGCATACCTGAAGCTACTCAGGGAGGGTGTGGTGGATAGTGGTGAATTAACCATACTAGTGCTGACCGGGCACGGCCTAAAGGACCCGGATTCGGTTAAAGGTTAATAAGCATTAATTACCGAGGGCTTGTAAAAACAGGTTAAACTACTGCAGTATTCAGGCTTTATACCGAGTAAGTAACTAGGTTTGATAGCACATGGCAAACCTCGCCATTCATGGCTGGGTCACCCCACTATGTGGGTCTCAGGTGGTAGATTTTTGAACTCCAGTAGGGCTGAGTGTTCAGTAGCCCCGATGAAGGCGGGGTATCTCCAAGACTCCAAGGAACCCGCCCTTTAAGGTGGGGAGGGGGTCAGAACCCAGTACATGGGCACCATGTCCCTAGGAGCCTTGAAGCCACAGTGCTTGCACACCATTACCCTTCCCTTTTGCTGCGTCAGCTTATGCTTGCAGTTTGGGCATTTCCTGCTGTAGAGTCTCTTGAATTCGTAAGGTACACCATACCACTGTAATTGGGTAACCAGTAATTTCACGAATCTTTTTAGTCCAGAGAGAAGTAACTTACTGATTTTCTTCCCATACCTCCTCGTGAGGAGTTCCTTTAAGCTCTCCCAATCAACATCATCAATAACCACCATTGCCCTATACCTGAGGGCTTTCTTAGCGAGCTTCCTGGCTAGGAAAACCGCCTCAGCCCTAATGAGCCTATACGCACGACTCCTAAGCCTCCTAACCAACCTCCCAGCTCTCTTGGCATTCTTTAACTTAAAAAGAGGCAAGGATTTATAAGCGAGTACTTTGGGGCTATACTGACCCACTCCCAGAGGTAAGGCACCGAGGAAGGGGTGGGGTTAGGCCCAGCCCTGTGGGCGCTGACTGGTGATGCCCCGAGGATGGGGGCTAGACCCGACAAGAGATGAGCAGTGATTAGGGACACAGAGATGCGGGGAACGGGGCAAACAACTCACTCGGAATCCCCATACCTCATTACGCTTAAAATTAACCACTGCCTTATTTTAAAAGCATATCTGTCTGCATAGTTATTATGATTCCATACCTCTTTCCTGGCCCCTTAACATTTGACCTTGCATTGTTAGATTAGGAATTAATTGCTGCATTGTGAAAAGCTTATTAAGATCCTGGCCATTAGCAACATGCCCCGCCCGGTAAACCCGCCCCCTTAAGCTAACCCCACCCACCCAGGGTGGGGTCATCATTAACTTGCCGTGACTATGTCTGATAACGAGGCAAACTTCCCTTGCCTCAGGTGAGTCGGTGGGGCAATACCCCACTATTCATCACCACCCCGGGGACGAAACCATTAACCCCACAACAAACGGGGCAACGCCCAAGACCCCCACAGTGAAAAAACCACCCCACTGAGACGGGAAGGGGAGTCATTTATAGGCTAACGCCCGTTAACTTAACGTGTGGGTGTAACCAACCTGGTACTCACCGCGCCGTTCAACGTGGATTGCAGGGAGGAGGTTGATTACGCTGTGTTCCTAATACCCCAGTTTATAGGTGACTTGGTGAATAGGGGTGAGTGTGTTAGGGCGATTATACTGCCTAGGGGGCAGGCTAGGTGGCTACGTAATTACATCGACTTGGTTTCATTCCTACGTAGAAGCGGTGTGGGTGTTATTGTACCCATCGGTGAGGTTAATGATATTGATGAGGCATTGAGGCGTAGGTTAATCATAATCCCGCACATAGATGACTCCAGGTTGATCAACAGGATCAGTGAACTGGACTCAGCATCAATATACGCCAATGTGACGGTCAACTTCAATGAACCATTTAGGCTTAGGGAGCTGTTCATACACCTAACGCCACCCAAGCTTAGGAGGGGGTTTAACGTGGTTTATGGCCTACCAATTGTCGAAGCTGATCAGGTATATCTAATACACTACCCATGACTAAGCATGATACGTCGATTGGCTTAAATTCCACCCAGGGTTCATGAAGCTTTAATTGAATGACGGATAATAACATACCCAGCCTAGGCGGGGCCACAGTGCTGAGTGTTGATAAAAGTTTATAAACGTAGAGGGGCATCGCAAGGGAAGAGTTGGCTATGAGCAGCGTGAGCAAGAAGAGTGCGCAGGGTCAGCAGGCCACGGCTGTTAGGTTCTACAGGAGGCAGTACCCCGAGGTTGGTGAACTTGTGGTTGGGACGGTTAAGAGGATTGAGGAGCATGGGGCCTACATAACCCTGGACGAGTACGGTGGGGTGGAGGCATACGTACCCATTAATGAGATTCTTCAGTCCTGGTTCAGGAACATTAAGGACTACTTGAAGGTGGGTTCTAAGGCCGTGTTCAAGGTTATGAGGGTTGACCCAAGGAGGGGGTTAATAGACCTATCACTGAGGAGGGTTAGGGACGAGGAGAGGGAGAGGAAGTTTAATGAGTGGAAGAGGAACCTGAGGGCCGTTAAGCTCCTTGAGATGGTCGCCCAGAGGATGGGTACTGATGTGAATAGGCTAATGGAGGAGGTCGGCTGGGGTATAATGGAGTACTACGGGGACCTATACTCAGTGTTCGAGGAGGCGGCTAAGGGTAACGTTGACCCACTGGTTAAGCTCGGGGTTAGGAGGGAGTTAATAGATGAAATCGCTAAGATCGCCAAGGAGAGGATTGAATTACCCAAGGTAACCATAGTGGGTGTGGTGAGGATAATAAACCTCAAGCCAAATGGGGTAGAGTACATTAGGAAGATACTTGAGGAGGCGGTAAACGAGGCCGGGAAGTTAGGCGTCACTGCCAGGATATACACAATAGGTCCACCAAGATACAGGATTGAGGTAACAGGTGACGACCCTAAGCGGGTTGAGGAGGCCTTCGGGAGGCTAAGCAGCCTCATAATCAATGAGGCTAAGGCAAACGGAGGCGAGGCCTCTGTTTCAAGGAGCCAGTGAGTGTTAACCATGGTTAGGTCCGTGATGATGAAGTGCCTCAGGTGCGGCAGGTACACCCTGAGGAAGGATAAGTGCCCTTACTGCGGGGGCCCATTAACAAGCCCACACCCACCCAGGTACTCCCCGGACGATAAGATGTGGAGGTATAGGCTCATGCTTAAGGTTGCCTCAGGTCAATTGGAGATTAATGAGGAGACCAGGAGGAGGGTTCTTGAGTCGCTTGGCTCTGGAAAAGCTTAAAATAGGCGGTTAAAGCAGCGGTTAGCATGAAGATACCCAGGGTAATTAAGACCTATTGCCCAAGGTGCAGGACGTACACGGAGCACACAGTGACCCAGTACACGTCAGGTAAGAGGAGGACGCTGTCGGAGGGGCAGAGGAGGTATGATAGGAAGCTCCTCGGCTACGGATCAACCAGGAAGCCTAGGCAGAAGACGTTCTACAAGGTCACCAAGAAGGTGACGCTTAAGTTAACCTGCAGGCAATGCGGCTACGTAACCCACAGGACCATTGGCAGGCTTAGGAAGGTTGAACTAGTGGAGACCCGTTAAGTGCCCACTATGTCACAGCAGAGACTTGCAGTACTGAGGTGGTACAGCTCACTGAGGCTCTACTTCCTGCTATCTGTAATACTAATCCAGGTTGGTTCATATATGCTCGGCTACTCACTAATACTGCCAAGGAGTTACCTAACCATGCTCAGCAGTGAAGCAGAGGAGGCCGCATCAATGCCCTTCCTGGATAGGTTAATAAGCGGCCTGGTGGGTTTAGCCATAGCCTACATACCCTACGTGGGCATTGGCTGGGTGTCCTACAACCTAATTAATGTAGGTGAGATAGGACTCATAAGCCCACTACAGTCCATAGTCCAACTATTCTACTTAGTAATACTCACAGCCTTCCCGATAGTAGACGGGACGCTGATAACAACAGTAGTAGCGGTTAGCAGGATTAATAAGGTTCAGCTACCCAGTGGGTTCCTCAGGACCGCGTTAACCCAGTACGCAGTCTCCATAGGAATCTCACTAATATTATTCATAATATTAATCTCACTTTAACTACACCCAGGCGTAAACCTATTTAACCAAGCTGAAGCAAAAAGTGAGCATGGTCGCCAAGCCTGACTTGAATATTATAATCGTGGTTCTTGATAGCCTCAGGCAGGATCACGTTGGCTTCTATAGGTCTATTCAAGGCATTTCAAGCATCTTCGATGGTGTTAAGCCGCCTGAGACCCCTAACCTTGACAGGTTGGCTTCTGAGAGCGTGGTGTTCACTAATGCTTACCCATCCGGCTTACCAACCATACCTGTTAGGGAGGAGTTGCTTACTGGTCAGTTCACCCTGCCCTACCACCCGTGGTCACCGATGCACCCAGACTCATATACAATGCCTGAGCTGCTTAAGGGCCTCGGCTACTTAACTGGGTTAGTCTCAGACACATACCACCTGTTTAAGCCAGGCATGAACTACACTAAGGGTTTCGATACCTGGCTATTCATAAGGGGGCAGGAGTATGATGCATACGGCATACCACCACCAGTTAATAGGAAGCTTGAGGATTACGTGACCAAGGATTACTACACGAATTACGCTGGTTCAAGGAGTTACGCTGAGTTAGTTGCCCAATTCCTTGCTAACATTGATGATTGGAGGGGTGAGGAGGATTGGTTTGCTGCAAGGGTCTTTAGGGCAGCCTCAGAGTGGGTTAGGAGGGCTTACAAGAGTGGTGGTAGGTTCATGCTTTGGGTTGACAGCTTCGACCCACATGAACCATGGATACCACCACCGAGGTTTGATAAGTACACCGACCCAGGTTACAAGGGTCCAAGGTTAATAATGCCCATGGGTGGTGAGGCTAGGAGATGGTTTACCGAGGAGCAGGTAAACTACATTAGGGGTCTTTATGCCGGTGAAGTTGCCTACGTCGACCACTACTTCGGTGAGTTCTACAATACGTTAAGGGACCTTGGACTACTCGAACAATCCATCATAATACTGCTTGCAGACCACGGACACCCACTGGCTGATCACGGTAAGTTCCTTAAGGGTGGTGACAGGCTTTACAACGAGCTACTCAAGGTACCATTCATGGTTAGGCTACCTAACGGTAGGCACATGGTCACCGATGCAATCGTCCAATTCCCAGACCTACTACCAACAATACTTGAGCTACTTGGACTACCTGAAACATACACATACCCACTAGCCGGTAGAAGCTTCACCAGCGTGCTTAACGGTTCAAGTAACTCACATAGGAGGTACGCCATAATGGGTTACCATGAGGCTATCGATAGGTGCGTTAGGGATGGTGAATGGAGCCTAGTATATAGGCCCGATGGGAGGCATGAACTATATAACATTAAAAAGGATTCAAAGGAGAGGATCAACCTAATCAATGAACATTCAGACAAGGCCGAGGAGTTGCTTAACGCACTGGCGTTATGGTTCATGAACAGGAGGACACCAATAAGGCAGATACAGGCAAGGTATGAGCTAGGGGGAACAGGAAAAGCTTAAGCATAATCACCATAAATCCACATATTACCCTATGACCTTCCTTGCTACATTCCTCATGCGGCGATACTCATCAACTTAAGTACACACCTAGGACTCAATAAACCCATACCTGACTAACACAATGTAGCTTACCATCAAGTGGCCACAAACTCCAGAGCCTTACCTGTATCCACCACTATTATGCCTCCTTAATTCATCCATTGAGTTCACCCAGAGCCTAGATCAAGGCTTCGGATTTAATCAGTATACTTATGTATATAAATCTTGTTTGTGATGCTTTAATGGATACTTTGCAATATACTTAAAGTCTACATTTGGTTGCATTAGGATGCGGTTAAATGATAGGCAATACTTATAAGTTAGTTAAAATTAAATTGAAGTGAGATTCTATGGGTAGGATCCTCACACTCCTATTGGTGATTGTGGCGGCACTGGCCATATCTGTAAGCATCACAATAACACATGCGGCCTCCCCACCTCAAATTATTAATGCCAACCCAACTACACTGGTTTATGCCCCTGGTACGCCTGTTTGGAATCCTTATGCTTCAGGTAACTTAATAGGTACTTCAATATCATATATGCCCCTCGCCATGTATAATCAATTCACCGGTGTCCTTTACCCTGTCTTGGCTATGAATTGGACTATTTTTCCCGCAGAATAAGACCTTTATAATTTATCTTAGGCATGACTTGTATTGGTTTAATGGTTCTGCTGTTATGCCCTTCACTGCTTGGGATGGTTATGCTGAGTTTTACATTGGTGTTAAGGCCTTTGGTTGGTATTACCCATTCCTAAACGCATCATTATTAGTAGACCAGGAAATCAGAGTACTGAATAACTACACCATTGAATTCATATTTAATGAATGGAGTCCACAACAACCATACTACATACTAACAACTGAAATATCCACACCATGGCCAGTTTGGAAACCCATCGTTGACAAGCTTAAAACCATGAACGCCACCCAAGCTACGAAGTACTCATTTAACGTAACTAAGTTTGTTGCACCGTACTGGGGTCTCGCACCTTACTATGTATCATATATAAGCTCAAGTTACATAACTCTTAACCTTGAGCCAATGTACTATAATGGAGTACCTTTACTGGCATCCTGACTTAAGGTGTTCCCATTCTCATCCTGGAGCCTATACTCACCCACATTCATAATATGGTTTACGGGTGGTAATACCCAATCGATGACCGCCATGATGGGTGGTAAGGCTCAATACTCCTGGGTTGGCTTATCACAACAGCAAGTTGCCACTGTTGAGAACGCTGGCGTTGGTGTTATGCTGACGCCTGACTTCGGTGTTGGCGCCTTAATAATCAATCCATTAATCTATCCATTTAATATTCCTCAGGTTAGGCAAGCCTTCCTATACATTATTAATAGGACTGAGGTTGCTGAGTCATGGGGGTTAATGGTCACGTTCCCAACGTGGGTTAATACGCCAACAGAGTACTACACGTTGAATAATAGTTGGAATGGTGTTCCAGAGGTCTTGGCATTGTATCCTAAGCCATTGGCTGATGAGGTAATAGTTTACAATGTTAATTGGACTTATGCTGCTCAACTCCTTGAATCGGCTGGGTTGTATAAGAAGGGTAACCAGTGGTATCTACCAAACGGTACTCCACTAACCCTTGAGATAGTGACGCCATCAGGTTGGACTGACTGGGTGACGTTTATGTCTACGGTTGCTAATGAGTTGACTGAGTTCGGTATACCAACAAAGGTGATTGCCGTTGATACTGGGGTACATTATTCTGGGGTACTTCATGGGAAGCCGCTGAAACATGGGTTCCATGGGCTAAGGGTTGGAGCAGCATTTGGATGGGGTGAAATTGGCCATGGTGGGTTATGGGTGGCATGTACCAGTGGGGTGCTGCATACCCAATAGCCTTCCCGAAGGTTGTTAACCATGAATTAGTTGGGTGGTACTGTGAACCAGTTACAATAACTGATTTACCAATACCCAATGGTACTATCGTGACTTGCGTTAACTCAACCTTCGGCTACTTCAACATCACTAACTGGCAGGATGCTGAGTGGGCTGCGGAGCCGGGTAGTGAGGACCTAGTGACCTTAGGTAAGGTACTCTTCGCCTGGTGGGAGTACTATGCCCCTGAGGTTGACTTTGAAAGCGAGCTCAAGCCACCGATGTACTCAAAGGCAACGTTTGACCCCAACTGGCTGTATAAGTGTCTACCGGTACTCACGAGGGAAACCATAATATATCAATCACCCTCGGGATTCCCATGGGGTAGTACGGCTGACTGGCTAGTATATTCAGGTGGTGTTGCACTACCTGGTGAAGTCCCACCTCTGGCGCAGTTGATAGCTAATGGTTCACTTTGGACTAGGTATCCTCAGTATGCTGCCTTCCTGGGTTTGCCTAGTCCAGATGCCAGTATTCAGGCTTGTGTTGCCTCATACTTCCATATTCCGTATACTCCAGTCACCACAACCACATCAACAACCACTACGACAACCACCACAACAACGACTACCACTACTACGACGGCTACTCCTGTTACCACTACATCAACCACGACTTCCACGACAACCACTACGGCTACGACTACCACTACTGCAGTTTCGACTGTTACATCAACGGCAACGGTGACTAGCACAGTCACTTCAACAATGGCATCAACAACCACAGCAGTAAGCACAGTAACAGTAACAAAACCAGTAATATCAACAGCACTGGTAGTTGGAATAGTAGTCATAGTCATCGTAATAGCAGCAGTAGCAGCAGCAATAGCACTAAGAAGAAGGTAAATGATAACGTGACTATCTAAACTTTAAATATAGATTAAAAATAATTAATCCTTTTTTGAATCCTCTTTAACTAAGTTAATCTCCCATAGATGAGTAGAAGAGTTTATGCCGAGATTGTAACTAGGTTTCCAGGCTTATAAATCCCTCTGAGTTAGCTTAACCAATGACTAACGATGATGGCGGTAAGTTAAGTAAGCCGGTTATGTTGAGTAGCCCGAGGACTGGTGAACCCAGGGGGTTTATTTGCTGTGAGTGGTGGTGTATGGGTTATTGGCTTAGTAATGGGTCATTGAATCAGTGTGTAGGCTCCAGCCCTCAGGGACGTGGCTTGGGTTTGTTCAGCAGCTTTGCTAGGCCATCTGTTCTGCCTAGGAGTAGGCTTGTTAAGCTTGCCTGGCCCATTGTCATTAGGTTTGCTAAAGGGATGAGACATGTTGACCCCTCTCAACTCCCCGAGCCCCCAAGGGCTAAGCTGGTTAAGGTGAACAGTGATGTGCTTGTGGTTGGGGGTGGGTTGGCTGGTTTAGCCACAGCTATGGAGTTGAGTAAGCTCGGGTTGAAGGTAGCCTTAGTGGACGGTAACGGTGAACTTGGTGGCAGGTTGATTCACGTTGAGGGTGAACTGGGCGTTAAGGTTTCGGACTACGCCAGTAAGGTTAAGGATGAGTTAGGTGACCAAGCATTAAGCGGCGTCGTCTTCGACGGCTTCCTGGAAGATGCGGCAGTGGGCCATTCGTTGGATGGGTCCAGGCTGTTTCAATTCAACTATAGGGTGATTGTAGTGGCCACTGGGGTTAGGGAGGTTCCACTGGTCTTCCCAGGAAACTACAAGGTACCCATGTACACTGGTTTAACATACCTTAAATTGGCCAAGGATGGCTTGGTTAAGGGTGAGCCCATAGTCTACGGCACAGATGAGTGGGGTGTTGCAGTGGCTAAGTCACTGGTTAAGGCTGGGTTAACACCACTAATCATGGACCATGCAATACAGCCTAGGACAGGTAGGCCAAGCGACCTAAGCGGACTTAGGGCAATAATGGGTGCCTACATAAGCGAGGCGGAGGTGGAGGGGGGTAGGTTTAGGTTGAGGTACCAGGTGCCCGAGGGGCCCAAGAGGTTCAGTGAGGGTGAAGCCACCGGCGATGCCCTAGTGACCACCGTGAGGGTCCCTGCAATTGAACTTCTGGCTCAATTGGGTGCTGAACTGGTCTACGACATAGTGCTGGGCGGTATAGTGCCAAGGCACAACTGGGGTGGGGGAGTTACTGGGTTGAGTAATGTGTACGTGGTGGGTGAGGCCAGTGGCCTAATACCCATTTCAACAATTCCAATTCAGGCGAGGGCCGTGGCATACTCAATAGCAGCCACATACGGCCTAGTTAAGCCTGAGGAGGCTGACCAGGCCGTGGCAAAGCTGAGGGAGGCACTTGTCACATCCAACCCAGCTGCGCTGGACGCCTTCAATAGGCTTGAGAGGGGCCTACACGACGTAGGCTACTTCCAGGAGCCAAACGTCCCAGAGGTTCCACAGTGGGTCAGTGACCTGTACTTCCTGGATAAGGCCGATGAACAATTGGTCTGCTTCTGCGAGGACGTAACCCTAGGTGACCTACTCAGGGTTACGAGGGAGTTCACGGGGCTTAGGGGGGTCAAGGTGACTGTGCTTCATGATGAGGTCCCAAAGTACCGTGAATTGAAGATGCCGAGGATGGAGTACATTAAGAGGGCCACCGGGCTAGGCACCGGAGCCTGCCAGGGCAAGCTATGCATGGTGACTGCAAACCTAATGCTTGCTAGGTTAACCCAGAGGAAGCCAGGTGAATTCGGCCTATTTAGGCAGAGGTTTCCACTTAACCCAATGCCAATGGGCACCCTGGGTGATGCGGAGTGATAAGGAGGGCAGTCCACACAGTCGATGTGGTGGTCGTTGGGGGTGGGGTGGTTGGGCTGGCCACAGCCTACAACCTGGCTAAGAGGGGTGTTAAGGTGGCTGTGGTTGATAGGGGCATAATTGGGGGTGGTAGTTCAACTAGGAATGCGTCAAGGTTCAGGGTCCACTTTGGCAATGTGGAGAACACTAGGTACGCTATTGAGGCCGTTAGGGAGTTGGATAGGCTTAAGGGTGAGTTAGGCTGGAACCCAATGATAAGGAGGGGTGGGTACCTGTGGCTATTTAGGGATAAGGAGTCGCTGAGGGCCTTCGAGGAGGTTAATGAAAGTGTCTGGAGGCCCCTAGGGGTACTGGTTAGGTTCATGGATAGTGGAAAGTTGGAGGACAAGTACCCATACCTGAACAGTAAACTCTACGTAGGTGCAGCCCTCGGCCCCCAGGATGGTGAACTCCACCACGACTACGTGATATACGGCTACCTAACCAAGCTAAAGGAGATGAACGCCATACTCCTCGATGAAACGCCTGTGTCTAAGATAACCGTGGTTAACAATGAGGTTAGGGGGGTTGAGGGTGTGGGTACGGTGATCAACGCCAGGGTGGTTGTGATAACCGCTGGAGCCTGGAGTGGGGAGTTGGCTAAGACCGCTGGTGTTGAGTTACCCATTAATGCTGTTAGGAAGGAGATCGGCATAACGGCACCCATCAGGTTCATGATTGAACCATCGCTAATCATAGATACTCGCGTCAACGCCTACTTTGGGCAAACCCTCAGGGGTGAGGTAATTGGGTCAATTGAGGTTAATGAGGAAGCGGGCTTAAAGCCCTTCAACAACACGCTTAGGTGGCTTAAGGCCTGGGTTAAGGCAATGGGTGAGGTCATGCCAATCTCCAGGAGGCTACCTGTGATTAGGGTTTGGTCCGGGTACTACGAATTAACGCCAGATAACAGCCACATAATGGGGAGGCTTGACTCATGGCCAAGGGGGCTTTACGTAGCCGCTGGCTTCAGTGGGCATGGTTTCATGTTTGGGCCCTTAACCGGGAGGCTCATGGCTAGTTACATACTGGATGGAAAAATAGACCCACTCATGGAGCCCTTCCTACCTGACAGGCTAGTTAAGGGTAAGTTGATAAGGGAGCACCTGGTTATTGGTTAAAAATTTGAGGAGCAACTATTGGCCAGTTGCCTTAGCTTCACTAGGCTTTGACTCCTTTGCCTCAGTTGCCTTAGGCTTCGCTTCAGCCTCAATGATCTTGAGGTGGTATTCCACCTCAGGAATATTATACTTCTTCGCAACCTCCATCCCATAGTTAACAATATCCCTATAGGCATCCTCATCCTCCCTAATCATTAACCTAGCTGTATACACTATGCACTCCACAAGCTTCTCCTTAAACTTAAGCTGGTTAGCCGCGTTATTAGCCTTAACAGCCTGCTCAAGCTTCCCCTCCCACTGCCTACAGGGGTTAGCCATGACCAAGCCCACCACGGAGGCTTTAATAAGTTTTCATCAATCAAGCAAGTACATTAAACCATATAAGGGTTAGTCCTGAACGCGCAATAAGCCATTTCAATGTGAGGTATTGTAGTTATGAAAAGTCATCATGGAATTACCACTACTCCCCTTTTACTCGCAAGGTTTCTAAGTCTCCTATCATATGTAGCTAAGGACCCTTCCAGCATGGCTACGGAGAGTATTACATAATCATTCATCATGTCTATTGGTGCATTATCATCCCTCATCATGACTATACCACTGCGTACTACATCTAGGTCCTCGTGTATTATTTCGAATTCTGTCAATTCACTTAACTTAATCATAATTACACTTATATTCTTAGTTAGTCGTGCTAAAACCCCTAGAAACTCATAAAGAACAATATAAGGTATTACAACATTATATTTTAGTAATATGTCATAGGCTTCCTCATGATGCTCCATATCTTCAAATGTTGCATAAACTAAGACGTTAGTATCAACAACCACCCGCTGCTTCATTATTAACATCACCAATCATCTCATTGATAACTTCATTACTAGTCTCCCTTATTAATTCCTCAATCTCATCAGGGGTTAGGTTCCTGCCAAGCTTAAGTGTGGTCCATCTTCTACGGTAAGGCCTAATAATGATTACCCCCTCCTTTTCATTAAGTGTGATATCAACATAATCACCCTCCCTAATATCCAGCTTACTCCTTATTTCAGCGGGTATAGTTATCTGAAAGTTCCTAGTCACCTTAACACGCATAGTTACAGCTATTGTTAACTAATATTTAAACTTTTCTAGTAGAATATAACTATAAATACATAACCTTAAGGCTATTAAAGGGTTTTAAGAATTAAGGCTTAATTAGAAGTAAAATAATTAACCTATACCATGCGGGATAGTTTTTAAATTAAGACACGTAAGCAACTACGTGGAGGAAAGATTAACATCACCGAAGATTGATAGGAGGGCTTACATTAGGGCTAGGGTCCTGGAGGTGCTGGGTGACTTAGATGTGGGGATTAACATGTGGTTAGCCGGTGGAAGCAGAAATGCCGCAGGCAAGGTCTTTAACGCAGTGAAAGCCCTCCTTTCGGCATTAGTAACCAAGAATCTGGGTAAGTTATCCTCAAATGAATGGTACATGAAGAAGGGATACACAGCACCCACGCATTCACTTAAGGGAATATCAATAGACTTAGGTAAGTTGGGTTACACAGGAATAGATAACTTGGTTGATAAGGCATTCCTACTTCATGATTACCAATATAACGGCTTCGACCCAGACTTCTCCAAATATAGGACCAGGGATGAGGTGCTTCACGACATTACTACCGTAATTGAGGCCATCCTACGTAATGTGAAGGACTGGTTCAGGGAGGAGTGGGACCAGGACTTAGACAAGTTTTACACAATTACCGAATCCGACTTTAAGAAGCTAACGACGCGCTCCACAACGTAAAGCGCAGTAGGGTCTTGTCTTTAATGACCCTCCAATGGTAACCCTGGTTTATAGTATACCTTTTAAACATCTACCTCAGTCATTGGTATGTTTCATGTGGTTTCACCTAGGGAGGCTGATGTGAATGATTCATGTAGGCTAGTTAAACTACTCTGCACATGCTTCAATGATGCATGCGGCTTGGTTAACTATGCGTGTAGTGATGGTTTACGTGGCTTGTTCTCAAGGTACCCTCACTATGAACCACACCTAGTCTTCATAGCTGAGGAGGATGGGGCCATAGCATCAACCCTCCACGTCCTTAACCGCATAATTAGGCTTAACGGTAATGCAGTAAGGGTTGGTGGTGTTGCTGGCGTGTGCACTGACCCGAGGTTTAGGGGGAGGGGCTTGGCCACTGGGTTGCTTAAGTACGCTGTCGACGCCCTGAGGGGTGGTTATGATGCCCTGGCCTTATTCACAACCTTCGGTGGTGCTGCGTATGCAATATACAGGAGGGTTGGCTTCAACGACTTCTACATTAGGGAGTACGGTGTTGCATCCGTAATGGACCTGCCCAAGGCCAATTATGCATTGGTAGCGGTGGACGAGGCCAGCGACTCCGATGCGGATGCACTACTCAACCTCTACAATAAGGTTACCACTAACCTAGATGGCCCACTGGTTAGGACTAGGGACTACGTTAGGGATCACCTAATCAACGCCACGTGGCTTAAGTTAACGAGACCTGGCGTTAATGCTAAGGTGGTTAAGTTGATAAGTGAAGGCATCTCCGCTTATGCATTGGTGACTGGTGTTGATAATGATGGTCTACTTAACGTTGAGGAACTTGTAGCCGAGAATTGTGGGCCAGCGTTAAGTCTGGTTAACCAGTTGGTTAAGGATACTGGGGCTAAGGGGGTTAGGGTGTATGCACCACTGGCTATGCTTAGATGCCTAGGAGCCAGGTTATTCACAGTGCAATCCGTGTACATGTTGATGAACCTGGAGAAGATTGAAATTGGCAATGTTAGGGACAGGTACATATTCAGGGTTGACCAGTGGTAGCCTCCCTCCTAAACATAACCACCCTGGCCTCCTCAAGCCCAAAGGGCCTCACTACATATTCATCAGTCCAATTGCCATCAACCACGTAGAATGTTTCAGGCCCCACGCAGTTTAAGTCACCCCTCCTGTGGAGTGGCCCAAGCACATTACCCAATGTACCCACCAGGGTTACCTTAACCTCATTAGTACCAGGCTTAACGTACCTCGTAATGTCCAGTTCACTGCTCCTCTGAATAACCTTAGCCGCCTCAATGCCGTTAATGCTAACCACTGCTAAGGCTGCGTTGAACTTTAACATGAATGTGACCTTATCCACATCCTTCACGTCGATGTTAAGTGTCTTGGTTAACTCAACTGAACCGCCGTAAAATGGGTAACCAATCTTCGTTAAGTCAACTGGGTCTATTAATGAAGCCCCCTCTTTACGTATCACCGACTGTCCCCTTGGCCTAGCCTCCACCGTGAACTCACCCAGTAGGTACATGGGCTCCAGTTCATGCTCTAAACCAACAACCCCCTCAACATCAATAACGTTAACCCCCTCCTTAACCGCATCCGTCACGTCGTACATCTTAAAGTTCCAGTCTAGCCATGTGCCCGTAGCCTTGGTTAGATTAACCTCCCTACCGTTAATTACCAGCCTCCTAACTAGGCCATCTTCAATGGCTAAGTAGAGTCTGCCATTGGGCTTCTCGGCGACGTTAAACTCAACCCTGATTAGGTAGTTTGACCCAACACCCATGTTAGCCACGTGTTCCTTAACCCTCGGCATTGGTAATGGTTCACTCCACGAGTCCCCTAACTTAACCCTTGCGTAATCAAGGGCGAGCACATTGGGGTTAAGCCTACGCATAGCCCAGGGGCCACTTAGCCTAATTTCACTAACCTTAATGAAGCTAGTTGGTTGTCCACTCACTGGTTCACCTGGCTTAAGTACAAGTAGCCTAGAGCCAACGGGCGTCAGCCTAACCTTAACCCAAGTCCTACCACCACTGGTGGACCCTGGGTATTCACTCACCTCCCCAGTTAATGGATCCCAATCCTCAACCTTAAATAAGCCCCTGAAGCCAACCTCAACCTCATGCTCCTTGGCCCTACTGGTGTTCGCCATGAAGGCTACTAGTGAGTCCCCCACACTCCTAACGTGAATTAAGACATCACCGTCAGTATCAGTCTTGGTCTTAACCACCGTGCCTAGGTCTAGGCTACTTAAAACACCGCCTAATTCACCAATACCATTAAGTACCTTAACCCTACCCAGCAGTTCATTAAGTTCAGGTGCCTCAACACCATCAATCATCGTTGGTAGGGGCTTGATGGCGATCACAAAGCCCCCACCCTCAACGAAGTTCTTAAGTAGGTTGAACGTGCTCCTGAGCATGTTGTAACTGGGTGGTATAACAACAATGCTGTACTTAGCCCTACCCACGGTTAGTCTCCTACCCTCAACCCTACCATACTTAGCCAGCAGCAGTTCATCCCCAAGTTCAAAGTCCACGTGAATCTTAGTGAATTCCTTAATCAGATTCATGAACATATCGTTCACGGCCGCTGCCCTAGACTCATTAACGGGGCTGTAGGTGGCCCATACACTACTAATTGGGTGCAGTATCAACACGTCCACTAGCCTAACCCCCATTGATAATGCGTAGCTCAGCCTGGCGAAGTAATCCTCAATAACCCTATTGAAGCTCCACCACGGTTGACTCCAGTGGATGGTTAAGCCATAGTCGGCCTTCCTCCTACCCCTCAGTGAGTAGGGTACGAGGTGGTGGTTGAGTAGGTTTACCCCCAATGCGTACAGGAAGTCGCCAATCCACTTCCTATCCTCGAAGGTTGGGTGGTGGCCCGTGGCTCCATAGGTCTCGCTGAGAACCCTCTCCTTACCCAGTTGATTAGCCACACTGGCCACCTGTTTTGCCGTTAGGAAGGTACCCCAGGTTTGGTTGCATAGGTGGTCCATGCCGGGTACGTGCATGTACTCGTAGTGGGGCATGACAGCGCCAACAACGAGCTGCGAGAGTAAGGTGTCCTCCAGTAGGTAGTGACCAGTGAACCTGAGTCCATTGGAGCTGCACCAGTCATGTATCCTCCTGCTGAAGTTCTCAACAAACATCATTGTTATTGTCCTCCAGTAGTCAAGCCTGGTCCTAGTGTAGGAGCCTATGTCGAAGAAGAGTTCAGGTAACCTATTAACAATATCATACCCATTAGCCTTCAGGAACACCTCAGGTAACCTATCAGTCCAGGGTAAGGCGTACTGGGGGAATGGAGCCCCCCTCAGGGGTGTTACCCTACTCCTCCTAGGTGGCCTTGACGCTGTTAAGTTCGGTTCATCGGTGAATATACCAGGTACTACACCACCTATGTAACCCTTAAGGGCATTTACATGGGGCCTATAGGCGATTTCAATAAACTTATCAACGGTGTCTGGGTTAAGTAGGTCAACGTAACTGAAGCCACCGTACCATGGGTCACCTGGTGATGCCACATGCCTAATGAAGTTGAGGTAGAGGTAACCATCCTCAGCCTTAATGCCACTAACCCTTTGACACTCCCTAGGTATCAACCCATCACCCGTGGTGCACTTGAAGACCGCAATAACATCACCACCGTTGAAGGGTGCAGTGTGCGGTATCATGATTATGGACTTAGCCCTATGTTCAGGGCCAAGGGCTGGTACATAACCCCCTGCGAACCCTGATGGCCACCTATCCTCGTCATAGAGCCAAATTAACATGCCCAGTTTAGAGGCCTCCTCAACAACAGCCTTAAGCCTGCTGAACCACTCATCACTAAGGTAAGGTGTTAGCAACCCCTCCCTGGCGTGGAAGAAGGCGCCGCCGAACCCACCCTCCTCAAGAATTTTCAATTGCCTAGCCAACTCACCTGCCTCAAGCTTGTCGTTTATGGACCAGAAGGGTATGCCCCTGAACCACTTACCTGGGTTCTTAAACTCAGTCTCGGTTAGCATTTAATGGTTAACGCCTATGTGGCTTATAAGCATGCGGGTTAACAGGTTAGGTAACCGTTAGGGTGGGGGTGGTGCAGCGAATACGTAGTACTGTTCATTACCCTGAATCTCCCTAAGAATCCTCTCCACTATCAACCTCTGCACATTGACGCCAATTCTGTTTTTGAAGTCCTCGAAGCTTTCAAAGGGCTTCTTAGCCCTCTCCTCAAGTATTTGGTTAAGGGTCTTCTTCCCAATACCCTTAAGCAGCTCAATGCTGTGTAGCTTGAGTGTTAGGGGTCCCGCCTTATTTAACCAGTCTATGAAGAACCTCTCCCTTGCCTTAACTATCTTATCAACCATCGACTCAAGCTCCTGCCTGGCCTGGGGGGTTAGTTCATCGTACTTAAGTCTCCTGACAATCTTGTTAATCTTATCCCTAACCCCATCCCCAATGTAAACCCTCTCCCCAACCTCCACAGTGGCCTCATGCTTAAGTGTGACTAGGAGTAGGGTGAAGTACTCCTCCCCAACTACCTGCAGGTACGTGTCCCTCCTGGGGAACCCCCTCCTGATTATATCCGTCTCCTTCATCAAAGCCTCCTCAGGGGGTATTATGTCTAGCACGTATGCGTACTCCTCCTTCCTAACCATTACTCAGTCACCCTGACCTTGACCTATAGGAGTTGAGTAGGTTAATCATCTCCCTCAAGTCCTCATCCTTAAACGGCCTCTTCTCCACGCTTATTATTGACTGAAGCTCCTCAACAGTGGATGGCATTATGTTGACGACTTGTATTGCCGTTATCCTGGCTAACCCATACTTCTCAGTTAACTCCTTGATTAGGGCTTGTGCATCCTCAGGCTTAACCTTACTATACCTCCTCAGGTAATCAAGGGTAATGTTAACCACCTGCGACTCTAGCCCATACTTAGTTACAATATCCTCAAGTAGCCTGAGGGCCTCCGGGTTACTTACGTCAATGTAATCCTTTATCTTCCTAACCACATTAAGTTAACCCAAGTAATCTTTATAAAGATTATTATTAAGGCCCACCACTTCCTTGAAGAATTTCAAGGCCAATTAAAACCATTCCCGGCAAAGCACCCTTAGTGTTTACAGGGGTTAAACATCATCATAGTCTCAAACCCCGCTGGCGGAAGACTTGGTTAATTACCCACTTGAGTGTTGCATAGTTCTCATGAGCGCCTTAACATGGTTAACGTGCCTCCTTAGTAACTCCTCACCAGCTCCATGGACAACCCTCAGGTACTCCTCCTCAACTGGGTTTAGGAGGCTGGGGATTAGTATTACGCTGGGTGGCTTAAGGTCAGGTGGGTTTGTTAAACTGGCGACTACTATGGCTTGGTCACTCCAACCAATCCTAGATTCAAACACTGCAGCTAGGTCGTCACTTACAATGCCCTGCTTAACTTCATCCTCAAGCCTAATGAGTACGTCAACAGCCTCCCTAATGCTCATGAACCCACCCTCATCCTTAATGTCGAGGAGTAGGGGTGTGTGGAGACCCCTGCTAATGTTGCCAGCTAGGACCTCGTAGGCCCTTTTACTAAGCACCCCACCCCTCTCGTACGTCACGGTGGCCACCGGCCCCAGTTTGTATGGCGATAGGCCAGCTTGACTAACGGCTGCGCACACAATGCTAATGCCGTTAATAACCCTGACCCTTATACCCAGTTGAGTTGCTTGTGTTACCAATGCTGAGTGGGTGGTGGCTAGCATTGGGTCCCCTATCACGGCTAAGGCTGCCGACCCCCTCTCCCTAATGGCGTTGATTATGACTCTACCGCTCTCCTCCTCGAGATCCCTCCTACTCAACTTAACCACCATCCTCCCCACGACCTTAGCTATATGGTCACCTAGGCTAGTTTCAAACATCGACGTGTACTCCTCTATGAAAACCTCACCAACACTCCTAAGCACATTAATGGCCTCCTGGGTTATTTGCCCAGGTCCAAGCCCAACACCCACTATGTACAGTGTACCAGCCATTAACCTTCATTGCGCTCATTAATTTAAAAACCCTAAGCCCGTTAACTATAGATTTTAACAACCCTGTACCAGTTATCCCTCTCCGCTGGCCTAAGGCCAATGGCTTTTATTAAACCAACCACATCATCCTTGGTGAGGGTTGGCTTGCCAAGGCCCGTTGCTGGTATCACCCTCTCCTCGTATAATGTGCCGCCGAAGTCGTTGGCGCCGAATTTAAGGGTTAATTGAGCTGCCTCCAGGCCGTTGGTTAACCAACTCGACTGTATGTTAGGTAACTCACCCTTGAATACTAGCCTAGCCACCGCAACCACCCTCAGCAGCGTTGCCGATGTCAATGGGTAGGGCACTTTACTCGTCAATTCGCTGTTACCTGGTTCAAAGTTCCAGGCCGTGAAGGATAGGAAACCCCTCGTCCTCCTCTGCAGTTGAATAATCCTATACAGGTGCTCAGCCCAATCCGCCTTAGACTCAACGTGACCGTACATCATTGTTGCGTTGCTCATTATACCTAACCCATGGGCCTCCTCCATTATTCTAAGCCACGTTTCAGCGGTGATCTTGTAGGGCGCTATCACCCTCCTAACATCATCAACCAAAATCTCCCCACCTCCACCGGCCAGCGTATCCATGCCAGCAGCCCTAAGTCTCTCAAGAATCTCCCTGTAACTCATCCTAAGTCTCCTAGCCAGGTAATCCACCTCTATAGGGCTTAAGCCATGTATGGCAACATGGGGTAACCTATCCTTCAATGCCTTGAATAAACCCTCGTAGTACTCAATGTCCAGTTCAGGGTTTATACCGCCCTGAACCAGGATCTGCCTAATCCCAAACCTAGAATCAACCTCGGCTGCAAGTTTAACCGCCTGGTCAATACTCATGGTGTAGGCCTCAGGGTGCCTTAATGGCCTGTAGAAGGCGCAGAATTTGCAGGCCACTATGCAGACGTTGGTGTAGTTTAATATCAGGTTGGGTATGAAGGTTACCACATTGCCGAACAACCTCCTGGTTAGGCCATCGGCAGCCATACCTAGGTCCCATAGGTTTAACTCAAGTAGCCTCTCTATGTCAGGTGGCTTTAACTCCTCACCGCTCAGCGCCTTCTCAAGGGCCTGATCCATCGGTTAATCAACCCCCTTAAGGGTTCTTTAACGTTAACCTGCACTTCACCCGGTTATGGGTATTGGGTTAGTTTTTTAAGCATATGAGGCCGTGACTTAGCAATGTGCACAATTAACGATATTAGGAACGCCGTGTCTAATGGGTTGAGTAGGGGTGATGCGTTAAGCCTATTCAACCAGTGCGACTTCAAGGCCCTAGCCAAGGTTGCTGACGAATTAACCACCCAGTTAACCGGCGACACGGTTACATTTGTCAACAACGTCGTCATTAACTACACCAACGTGTGCGTCGCCCAATGCCCAATATGCGCCTTCTACAGGCCTAAGGGACACCCTGAGGCATACTTGAGGAGTCCCCAGGAGGTGGTTAAGGGTGTCCTGGAGGCTAAGGCTAGGTACGGCATCACTGAGCTTCACATCAATGGTGGCTTCCACCCCGACTTAACCGTGGAGTACTTTGAGGAGTTGTTCAGTAGCGTCAAGAAGGCTGCACCTGACGTTACCATTAAGGGGCCGACGGCCGCTGAGGTTGACTTCTACGCCAGGATTTGGAGAATGAGCACCAGGGAGGTGCTAGAGAGGTTCAGGAATGCTGGCCTAGACGCCTTATCTGGTGGTGGGGCTGAGATCCTCAGTGAGGATGTTAGGAGGGTGATAACGCCGTATAAGTTTAATGCTGAGGCTTGGCTTAAAATATCCATGGAGGCGCATGAACTTGGGTTGAAGACAAACTCAACCATGCTGTATGGCCACATAGAGGCACCACAGCACATAGTGAACCACATCTTCTCAATAAGGGAACTGCAGGAGAAGACTCATGGGATCCTCCTCTTCATACCAATTAAGTTCGTCCCATGGAATACGAAGCTGTACAGGGATGGGTTGGTTAAGGGGCCTGCACCGGCTGAACTCGACGTGAAGGTTGTGGCTATCTCAAGGCTGATACTGGGGGATAGCGTTAAGAGGATTGGGGCCTACTGGACCTCCGTGGGTAAGAGGGTGGCATCAACGTTACTAATGGCAGGTGCAAATGACCTGGTGGGCACGATGATAAATGAGCAGGTCCTCAGGCAGGCGGGTTCAGTGGAGCCCATTAAGCCAACCACGGTGGCTGAGCTGGCGCACATTGTAAGGGAGATTGGGAAGAGGCCCTTCCTGAGGGATACATTCCACGTTAAGCTCACTGAGGTGAATTAATGAAGGTAGCTAGGCTCAAATACACGCACAGCGAGCCCCTCTTCAGGTACTCTGGCTTAAACCCAGTATCTGCAAGCAACAACGAGTCAATTAAGCTGGTGCTTGAGGGTGAGGTTGACGTAGCCTTCATACCCTTGACCTACGCAGCCCAATACTGCGACGTATTAGGCATGATCCCCCACTACGCAATATACAGCAGAGGCCCTGTGTTATCGGCCAGGTTATTCAAGGGCTTGGGTAAGGGTTATGCTGCGGTTGAGGATACCAGCGTTAATGCAGGTGCCTTAACGGCATTAATGGGTATAACCTTCGACAGGGTTAAGGATCCCTACGAGGCACTTAGTAGGTATGAGGGTGTTTTGGTGATTGGCGATGAGGCACTTAAAATGAGCTCCCGGGGGCTGCCATACATTGTTGATGTTGGTGAGTTATGGGAGAGGAAGGTTGGGAAACCCCTCGTATACGCCGTGATGGTGGCTAGGCTTGGGGTTGATTACGGTGAGTTGATGGGTGTTATTAAGAGGATTGGGGAGTCACTGGGCATCTTCATGAGCAACCCCGAGCCGCTCATAAGGGAGGTTGCAGCCAGGCTCAACGTACCTGAGGTTGTCGTCAGGGATTACTTAACCAGGAGTATTAGGTACGTGGTTGATGATGAAGTTATTGATGGTATTAGGACTGAGCTTGAGGTTCTTAAATTACCGAAGTGTCTAAGGGTGATGCCACGTTAACCCCTCCACCTAACCCTAGGCTTAAGCACATGGGCCTTGGCCTCAATCCTATCCCTAAACCTACTTAAATCCCTAAGTATCCCCCTGGCCTCATCCCTCATGTTCTTCCTCAACCCATACATACCCAACCTGGGTAAGACCCTCCTCTCCGGTTCGTAGTACAAGTCATCCTCCGGCTCAACCCTTGGGTTTGGTATGTGGGCTACCCTAGGCTCGTAGCCAAGGACCTCCCTACTGGCATCCCTAACCAACTCAGCAATGGTGTTAAGCGTCAGTATCTCCCTGTAGTGGTAAACTGTCCTATACTCACCATCACTTGGTGGGTTCTCTAGGAGTAGCATTAGGGCGTCTATGGTGTCCTCAAGGGAGGTGAAGCCCTTCTTCTGAAGCCCACTACCGTAGACGGTTAACTCATGGCCTATCACAGCCTCGGCGCAGAACCTGTTGAATACGGTCCCCCAAACGTCATCGAAGTCAAACCTTGTGAATAATTCATCTGAAACAATCTCACTCGTCCTAGTGCCGTACACGGGGCCCTGGTGGAAGTCGGTTATGGTTAAACCCCACAGCTTATTAGCGTAGACCAGCATGAATGAGTCAAAGACCTTACTCCAATGATACCACGAACCAGCCCACCTCGGCACCAGTATCCTATCCTTAACCCCATTAATCACCGCATCAACGAAGGCATCCTCCGGTAGCTTAAAGGCTGGGTATCCAAACTCGCCAAGGGTGCCCATCTTAAGTAGGTGAATCCTCCTGTCAACATCTCTAATGGAGTATATTACGTTTAGCGTTGACTTGAGGTTATTAGTTATTGTGTATGAGGCGTGGTTAACGTCTATCATTGAGTATGGGGCTGAGCGTTGCTCGGCGAAGTGGACTATGACGTCTGGCCTATGCTCTTCTATTATGTGCCTAACCGAGTCGTAATCCGTGACATCGGCCTCGTGGAATATTATCCTTGAACCGTAAACTTCCTCCACAGCCTTAACCCTATCATCCATGCTCAGTATGGGTAACGCTGACCATGAACCAACCTCCTCCACAGCCCTCCTGGTGTAGAAGTTGTCAACACCGATCACCTCATGACCCCTCTTAACCATCCTCAGCGCTAAAGCCCACCCCAGGTAGCCGTCAATGCCCAGTATGAGGATCTTCATACGGCAAGCACCCTCCAACTACACATTTATACCTAACTCACTTAACGTGCTACTCGGCTAACTGGGCAATGCCCATCAGTATTAGGTAAACGGCCACGTGAATTGGGACACTCTCCACATCACCAGGTTCCTTAATATGGACAGTCTCCCCAAGCACCTTACTGATGGGTAATTTCTGGGTTAACCTAATCCTTGGGTTACCCCTCCTGAAGGCAATTGCCTTACCCAACACACCCTCAATGCCGCCGTCAAGGTCCCTTAGGCTTAACTCAACAGCGGATAGCCCTGTCTTCCCATGTAGGCTGTTGGGCATTCTCATGAGCCTATTTGTATCTATGGTAACTACCTCATCTATGTGTATGGCCAGGTCCGACGCCAATTCACCAGCCTTACTCTTAATGAGACTTGCCGTAACCTTACCATACCTAGACACAGCGTTGATTAACCTACCCACACTGCCGTACAGCCTATGAAGCTGATTAGCATCAACACCCTGCGGTACTGTAATCAGCAGTGACCTATCACCCCTATTGACTAGTATCTGCCTGGTTGGGTCAACCTTGCCCGTTAGGTAATCCGTAATCATCCTCCTCTCATCCTGGGTCAGGCTAATCACCTCCTCAGGCCCCTCAACATGCACGTGGAAGCCCCTATGCCCCGAGAAGGTCACCCTGAGGTACTTTTCATCAATACCGAATTCATACATCAAGACATCTATGAGTCTCCTAACCTCAGTTAAGGCATCGTTAAGGCACTCAATTGTCACCAACTCAACCCCCCTACAGTTCTCCGTAGGCAGGTGATCACCATCTATGTCGAAGACTAGGTCAGCCCCAAGCCAACCCTTAGCATCCATTTCACTGGCTGCTGGGTTCCTGAAGTATGCGCTTGACAGGTATAGGTTCCTGGGCACCTTATCAGCTATGAAACCCCTCAACCCACCCCAGTCCCTAAAACCCAGGTGCCTCACCATTGATTGGGAGTGGAATGGCTGGTAGGCAACCTCCCTACTTTCAATCCTCGGTATGCCCGGTGGGTTGAAGGAATTCCTGTAGTAGTTCCTGAAGAGGACCTCAACGTACCTCGTTGACTCATCCACTACTCTATCCTTGGGGCCACGAAGTAGGCTAATGTTCCACCACCCGAGATTTCGAAGGTTAGGGCCAGTGGCTTCTGGGTGGCGAACTCCACGGTCACTATGTCGCTTATTTGAAAGGCGCTGTTGACTATGTCTGAGAGGTAATCCACGCTGTAGGTTGCCGTTGCCGTCTCCTTGTTATCGTACTCAAAGAGCACCTCCCCACCCCTCTCAAACTTAATCTCAGTCTCACCCCTATCACTGGACGCCCTTATGTACAAGCCATCCTCCTTACCCTCAAACTTGGCGGCATCGGCAATAACCTCAACATCCTTCACGGCTTGCCTAAGCGCATCACTGGCTAACTTAGCGGTCACGGTGAAGACAACCTTGGGTGTTGGCAACTGCTCAACTGGAACATCTATCAGCGGTAGCTTAACCGTCCTAGTCACCTTACCCGTCATCCTTATTTTGAGGCTGTTCTCCTCAACCTCAAAACTAACACTACTACCCTTACCAGCCCTCCTCAGTATCTTCTTTATTTCACCGAAGTTTATGCCAATGTTCACGTCCTGGTCGACGTCAGGGTACTCGTCGAAGGCGGTCCTAGGCATGTACAAGTCAACCATGGCCGTCCTGGATGGGTCAAGGGCCCTCAACTTAACACCATCCTTAGTCAAAGTTAGCGTGGACTCCTCAACAAGCACCGCTACGGCGTCCATTATTAGGTACCACTCCTTGCCATCCGGGTAAGTCAACTTAACGCTACCCACGCCCACTACAGCCATTTCAGATTTTATAAGGCTTACGACCCATAACCCAGGTATTAGCCATAGTTTTATAAAGGAGCCGCAACCTGAGCTGCTCCTAATGGATGATTGCGTCTTCTGCAGGATAATAGACGGTAGGGAACCTGGTTACGTGGTTTACGAGGATGAGGAGACTATTGCTATACTTGACAAGTACCCGATAAACAAGGGCCACATACTAGTCATGCCCAAGAGGCACTACAGGGACATATTCGAGATACCACCCAACACCCTATGCAGGGTAATGGAGACTGTTAAAACCATAGCCGCAGCCGTGGTTAAGGGGCTCAATGCCGATGGAGTTAGGTTAATACAGAACAACGGCTCATCAGCAGGGCAGGTGGTCTTCCACTTCCACGTTCACGTAATACCCTACTACGGTGGCGGGTTTAGGTCACCCAGGTTGGAGCTTAGCCATGAGGAGGCTGTTGAGGTTGTTAACAAGGTGACTAAGGCGCTTAGGGAACTTAGGCCCGATGCAAACTCCCCCAGGGGGAGTTAAGTATTTTTATACTAGCCAAGTTAATGAACCATGGTTAGGATCAACACCGCCAAGTGGAGGGGTGTATTAATCAGGGCTACCATAGTAGTGCTAGTGTTTGCACTACTATTTGAGGCCACCTTCATGTATATTAACATCCAAGTATCAAATAACCTAAGCCTACCTGGATCCGCCTACGTACAGCTTAATAAGAGTGATGCATACGCATTGATCATTGAGTCGCTGCCTAACGTTAAGTATAGGGTGGATGTAACGCTCCAGGTTATTAGAGGTTCAGCGCTGGTTATTTTAAATAATGGCAGTAGAGTCGTGATCACGGCGAGTACTACGCCTCCTATGATCAAGTTAACCTTAACTAGGGGTTTAAGGTACATTGGCCCCTTCCCGCAGTGCAGTGGGTACTATACATGGTTCAACCTTAATGGAAGCCTAGTTAACCCAGGCTCCTTCATACTGGGCAATGCCACGCCTAAGGTCATCGAGGTACCCCTCACGGTATTCCTAAGCAGGCCCATTAATGCAACCCTAGTCAACCTAGGCCCACTTTCAACTTCAACGCTAAGTAATGCCACATATATAGTGAATGTGCTTAACGTTGTAAGCTGCGACAATGCAATTAGCCTAACCCCAGCTCTAATAGTGGTTGGCCTATCCAATGGAACCATAGTCGGCCTATCGTGGGGCTACAGGGTGGTTGAGGTATGAGTATGAGTGACGTGGTTGACAAGGTGCTTAGGCTTAGGGATGCGTTAGAGACCGTGGAGGGCATTAACAATAAGCTTAATGAATTACCCAAGTTATTCATAGTCATATTAACCGTGACCGTGGCGACACTGGGGGTCTACGATACCCTGTGGTTCATGTTAGGGATCGTTTACGCTTCATTAAGCTTCCTGTGGATGCTAGTCATCCTTGGGTTAATCCTCTTCTCACTTTACTACATGGCGCACAGGTTGGACAAGGCCAGTGAGGTTAAGGGGCCTTACCAGGATTGGGGTGATAAGCTTAAGGAGGGGGCACTGGGCGTGTTGGCTGTACTGGAGGGTTTGGATTGGGATTACGTGGAGTATAGGGTGAATAGGGCTAGGTCACTCTACCCAATCCTACTCATCATAGATGAGGCCGTGTGGGCGGCGCTATTCTACTTCATAGTTGGGTTTGCCTACGCATTTCTGAATTACTTCCTATTCAACATAACAAGTGGCCCATTGTACGTTTTTACACTGGCTAGTTTAGTGGTTTTGGTAGTAGCCCTAACCCTGGCCGTAACCTGGAGTGAGTTGGTTAACACCTTCAAGACCCTGTGGAGTCTTGATTCACTGCTCTGGGAGGTTAGGTGGCTTTACCATGAGTACAGGAAGCTTCAAACCTAACCTCTACGTACTGGCGAGGATAATCAAGACCCTAATGGATAATGGGGTCATGAGGAGGACTAACCTAGCCCAGGCATCGGGGTTATCGTACGATAAGCTCCAGAGGTACCTAAACTGGATGAGTGAAAGAGGCTTAATCACAATGGATGGTGACGGCTACGTTAGGCTAACTGAGGAGGGGGCTAAGGCTTATGATGAGTTGGTCCAGTGGATAATAAGGTACGTCGGCAGCCTGAGGTTAAGCAGGTACTAACACCTATGCTCAACCTAAGCTATGCATTAAGCCTTAACTTACCATGCTTATAAGCCTCTGTGGAATCTGAGTAAACAAGCTTTATAAGTTCCTGTGGAGTACCAGTGCGCAGTGATTGAGGGTTACAACCCATGGTAGGTTTCGAGGGATAGGATAAGTGAATTGGAGATAGCCAATGTTGTGATAATGGGCACACCAGCACCCATTGAGGATGTGGTTAAGATAGACAAGCCAATAATTAGGGCAAAATGGAGACTTAAGATTCTTGAGGGGCCATCGATAAGTCAGTTAATTGATGAGTTCCTGGAACGTGCAAGAATTAAGTAATTGAAACTAATTAATCAATCGTTGGA
>Ga0081474_143169_pt1 | contig 34193 bp, 35 predicted proteins | sample OneHunmetagenome_2_FD_70978 | JGI IMG/M metagenome (GOLD analysis project Ga0081474, IMG submission 70978) | Ferrous microbial mat communities from One Hundred Spring Plain, Yellowstone National Park, USA v2 (version 2) | ecosystem: Environmental > Aquatic > Non-marine Saline and Alkaline >... | reverse complement strand
AGGTTGCTAGTAGTGACCCAGCTTTCATTAGGGATGTTTTTCTCGATGCGTTGAGGGGTGATGGTAAGGCTGTTGAGGCTATTGTCGACTTAATAACGAAAAACCCTGAGGCCAGGTTAAGACTATGGTTAAATGTAACTAAGATTGTCTTTAACTTAACCTGGTTATCCTTATCCTAACGTTATTGATCCATATTACGTGTGTCTCACCAATGCTTAAAGCCACTGAATCAACCCCCTTCAACATCCCCTTATCCTCGATCATCAATCCCTTGCCTGTTACGACTAGGTTACCCTCATTGTTAATGAACGTAATGGAGACATTACCCACCTTGGCTGGAAGCGTTACATCATTACCTTTGCCGCTACCCACCGTGACCTTATCCCTCACAAGCAAGCTCCTGCTGAACTCCACCTGAGGCTCTATTATGCTTATTACGATGCTTGGTATCCTTTGGCATGTTGCTACATCAACAAGTACAATCATGTATAGCCCAAACCCTAAGGCTGCCCCCATCAATACAGCAGCCATTATGGCGTATAATGATTGAAACGATATTGCTGAGAACGTTGCAATGTACAGCAGTGCAGCTACCCCACCAACAAGTTCATTAGCCCTCCTGCAGGTTATGATCCTCTCCCTAACGTAGACTCTCATTAAAAGTGCCATTGCCGTGGAGACCAGTATGAGGAACAACATGACCGATAATGATGTCCCTATGCCTATGGGTATCTTAAACATGAACCTGTCTAGTATATCGTAAAGCATGACCATTAGTACCAGTAGCACTAGGGCCGGTATGTTACGTATTACTAACGACTCAACTTCTGATGTTAACCTAAGCCTAACCATGCTCAACACCCAGGTAATCTGTTATTCGACTGATCCTACTTGGCATGAACCTTAAAGCCCCCTTGTAGGTGAGTAGCCTATTCAAGAACTCATGAACCTCAGTACCCTTTCCAATCGGCCCATTTTCAAGCGCTCTTCTAACGGTCTCCCTTATATGCCAATTACCGACGGTTACGAAGTAGCTTGGCAGAACCTCTCTAAATATGACCACTTCCGCTGTCCTACCAGTCTTATTAAGGTATTCAAGTATGGGTAACCTTGCAGCGTAGAATCCACCATCCATTTCACTAAACCTTCCTCCATAATCCTCATCAACCACGTGGATCACGGCGTCTTTACCGGTAACTAGGGCTGAGGATGGGTACCAGACCTCAATCCACCTAGCCCTATAGGCACCTGGCCTAAGCATTATTATGAACCTGTTGCCTAAGTATTCCCCATAGAAGAGGAGCTCCTCGCTAAGCTCAGGGAGACTAAGCACCCTGCCCCTTAGCCTACCGCCTATTATTGAATCCACGGCCGTTATTGACCACCTAGTTGGTACAAGCCTCCTTCTCCTCCTCTCACCCAGCATACCCATTGATAATGCCCTTATTAGCGTGTAGACGCTTAAACCACCCTTGTAGGCCTCCCATACGGCATCAGAGGCCTTAGCATCATCATTAATCAGCCTGTCGATGACCCTAGGGACCTTGGGGTTGCTGGATACGTTGATCCTAAGCGCCGTCGCTGCAGGTGGGGTAGGCACCAATAGCTCATTGATACTGAGCCCTGTTAACTTACCCTTAAGCCTAGCCTCCATGTCAACCGGCTTCTCCGAGACCGAGGCTGGGGCCAGTTCATTGTCGTATAGGGCTTGGGTTTCATTAACCTTAATCCTCATTGAGGCTGCAACCATTGAGGATCTGAGTTTAATTATGTCATAGAGACTCAACCTACCCCACCACCCGCTGGGGTCATCGTAGTACGCGGCATCGATGCCATGTATATTAGGTGGTATGTTAAACATGACCTTAACCACGGGATAGCCTACCTCCCCAACAACCACGGATGGGGGTGATGAACCATCTACATGCCCATTAATGTACCTACCCACTCTGCTTAACGCCAGCCTCCTCTCAAGTATCGGGCACCTTGGCAATCCACATAGGTTCCTGTACCCCTTGCATACTAGGCACAGTTCAGGCTTAATCCTAATACCAGTCACGGCTACCTGAATTACCGAAGGGGGCGTTTAAAATTGTTTCATCGAATTAAGCCGGTGCCTTAGTCACGTTGACCGTGAATGAGAATTCCTTAACCTCACCAGGCCTTATGACCACCAGTCCCATTCCATTATGGTATGCATCAGGGGCACCACTCATCGGTTCAACAGCCACTGCACCTGGAACCCCCGTGTAGACCTGAAGATACCTCATGTTAACCCTGGTAATGGTTATGCTTGAGTATGATGATTTAAGCTGTATTGGATCATCAACGATGAAGCAATCATCCCAATCACCCCTAGTTAACTCACGCCTTATGAGCCTACCTGTGGGTATCTTATCCACTGCCTCGCATTGATAGGACTCACCACCAGCCTTAATATCCCAATCACCAAAGACTAGGAAGTATGGGTGGGCACCAACGGTTAGTGGCGCATCTGATGAGCCAATGTTTTGAATCATGAACCTGGTTGTTAAGCTGTTACCGCTTAACTCATATTTAACAGAAATGTCCAGCACCGTTGGGTAGCCGCTATGCCTAAGCACGTAATTAAGCAGAACCGAGCTTATTGTCGATTCCTTAACCACGAAGTCCTTATCGAGCACAAGGCCGTGAATAGCATTATCCTCCCTAGGGGGCCACCATTTAACCGGTAAAGTGTACTTAACACCGTTGAACACGTACTCGGCCCCACGCACCCTGTTGGCATACGGTATGAGAATCGCCATACCACCCCTTGTAGGCATGTCAATGTTACCCCTCAGCACCACATCCCTACCCCTAATGCTCCATGAATACAGGTACGCACCCCTCTCATAGATCACAACCTCGGATTCACCATCCTTAAGCCTAATCATGTCCATACACTCAGTTAACCGAATTAAAAATATTATTACTATGCAGGAACCAGTCCCTACTTATTAATCAATACCGTTAAAAAGGCATTTAACTAAGCAAGTTTAACGCCACTGACTCCCCCTTGTCTTTTGGTTTTTCGCTTGGGGGGTTGGTTGTTGCCCCGTCTGCTACAGGTTGGTGGCTTGCCTGGGGTGGTGGGGATAGTGGGTATCGCTTCACCGACTCATCTAATGCAAGGAAAACCCCTCCCAGAGGCGCCACCTCAGTTACTAAACACCTCAGCACTGTTAGAATTTAAAACATCATCATGGGACTCACAAAGTGGAGCAACCTCGCCCAACAAGGGCAGGGAGGGGGTCATTGCCGAGGATCTATGAGTAATGAAGCCAACACACCTATTTGATGATCCTCTTTATTCAACATTCTAGTGAATCCACTGTGTAGGGGGTAGGTTTTTATACTTCCGTATAATGCGTTGTGTTATGCATGAGCTGCTTTACTACGTACTACTTGCCTTTGCGGTTAGCTTCATTAGTAATGCAACTCCATTCTTTGGGGCTGCCTACACGGTCTACGCTTCGCTCGTACTTCTTGACCTTAGGCCCACTATATCCCTGGTGGCCCTTTTCATAGTTGTCACAGCCCTGGGGGCTGCCGTATCCAAGAACATAATGTACCTCATTGGTGTTGCCCTCAGGAGGCCCATGTCTAGGGGTAGGAATATGGCGTTGTTGAGGGGTTTACTTAAACTGGGTTACATGTGGCTTATAGTGGTTATCCTAGCCATAATACCCGGGCTACCACTTGACGACTACGTCTACGTGGGTACTGGGGCGGCTGGGGCTAGTTTAACGAGGTTAAACGCGTACGTGCTGTTGGGTAAGTTAATTAAGAGTGCTGTTGAGATTCCCATAGAGTTAACCATGTTTAGGGCCGCATATGGGGCAACGTCAATGCTTGGCCTAACTAGACTGGACTTCCAGGTCGCCTTTGCAGTAGCCTTCACGGTGGCTGGTATCATGCTTTATAGGCTGGATTGGCTTAGTATGTATAATTGGCTTAGGGGGAGGATTAGCCTACTCCCGGAGGTACCAGAGGCGGAGGATTAACGCACCCTGAGCCTAAATCCACCGTCAACGGGGATGATGGCTCCATTAACCCACTCGGATTGATCCGATAAGAGCCAAATTATGACACTGGCAATGTCCTCAGGGGGCGCTGAGGGATCACCAAGCTTCCTCGTACTCCTCCAATCCCTCCCAGGCTTAAAATCATGCCTAATACCCCCTGGCGCAACAACATTAACCCTAATACCCCTATCCAGCAACTCTGAGGCAAGGGTCTCGGCAACCCTAGATAACGCTGCCTTGGAGGCTACGTAGGCCACGTGGTTGGGCCAATTGGCGTATGGACCCCAGATTGCCGTTACCATCACTATTGAGCCGCGTTTCATTAATGGTACAGCCGCCTTCACCGTGAGTAGGTGGGCTGCAAGATTAACCCTAACCATGTTGAATATATCATCCTCACTAACCTCACTAATCCCACCCTCAACATACCCACCAAGCACAGTCACCAAACCATCTAAGCCGCCCAATACTTCATAAGCCTTATGCACCGCTTCCTCAGCTCCCTTAGCCGTGCTTAGGTCACCCCTAATCGCCTCTATCCTACCGTATCTGGATAACTCTGCCTTAAGCGCATTAAGCCTAGCCTCATTCCTAGCTATGACAGCCACTGATGCGCCATTCACTAAGGCCAAGTAAGCCGTGGCAGAGCCTGTACCCGGCCCAGCACCGGCTATGAGAATCCGCTTACCACTAAGCATAGCACCCCTAACTTAACCTGACTTTAAAGAGTAACTCCCGTGATTCTATAGATGAATAGATGAAATTAATAAGTTATACTTTTAAAACTAAGGGACATTAGGTTTAATGTGGTTGAGTTTAAGATAATGGGCAGTGACATACAGCACCTACTCATAAACATGGGCCCTGGAGAGAGGGTTTACGTTGAAGGCGGGCACCTAATATGGAAGTCAAGCACAGTTAACCTAAAGGCCACCACGGGTGGTGGCTTACTTTCAGGTCTTAAGAGGGCCTTAACAGGGGCCAGCTTCTTCGTGCTTGAGGTTGAGGGACCTGGTGAGGCTAACGTGGCTGGCTTCGCCCCAGGTAAGGTGGTTGAGATTGACCTGGATGGTTCAAGGGGTGTTATGGTTGAGCACAGGAGTTTCCTGGCCATGGAGACCACCGTTAATTACGACGTTAAGTTAATGGGGTTGGGCTTTGGTTGGCTTGGTGGGGAGGGGTTACTCATGGCGCACCTTAAGGGCTTAGGTAGGGTGTTTATACATGCCATCGGTGATGCATTAACCATAGACCTGGGTCCAGGGGAGGCTATTGACGCTGAAGCTGGGCATGTATTAGCCTTTGAGGATGGTATGAGGGTGGGTGTTAGGAGGGTGGGTGGTTTAAGGACAATGCTCTTCGGGGAGGAGGGCATATGGCTAGCCCACATTGAGGGGCCTGGTAGGGTTTGGCTTAGGACACTAAGCCGCCAACAGGTTATAATGGGCCTAATGCCGGAACTAGCCCAAGTGGCACGGTCAACCTAAGTCTAGACCCTAAGGATGATGCAGTTACCCGGCTTTAATGCACTTCCTGTTAATGTCAACCATATAATGATCTTCGCTTAGCCTAATTTAAGCTTGAGGAACCTAAAGTAACTTAGAGAAGTACTCAACCCTGTAGGAACCGATTCATGGTGTTCTGGTGGAAGGTTTACTCCAACAGTGCGGAATGTTGGTGAAAAGGGGATTCCTGTAGTTAAAAGTAGAAACTAGGTTTTATGTTGTTGAAGAACGTGAAAGTGTATGAGAGCATTGAATCGAATAGATGAAATAAACGTTATGCAAGTTAAGGGGATTGATCTTAAGGTTAGGGATGGAGGATTAAACCTGGGTGCATTAATGTGACCACCGGGTGTAATGGGTTGTATAAGACCATAGTTTCTAGAAGCCTTAGCAGTACCATTACTTACCCTGCCTGCAAGGGATAGCGATACTAGGTTTACAGCTATCGGTGTTATGGGTCGTAGCAACCAGAATCCCATTGCGCACAACGCCCATGTACACATATGCAATACTTACTGACGAAGACCATACATTCCAATGAATAGCTTCAAGCCGACTTCTTGGCACTATCTACACCTAGCCTTAAGATTGTTTTGCCGAGATATTAGTGTTTCTCATGTTGTCTTAGAGTTTTCATTATTCAGTACCTCCGTATTCTAGTAATAATCTGTATCCCTTTTATCTTATCCTTATGAGATTCATAACTGCATGAGATTTGAGACTGATGGCCAGTGTCTTAACTAGTGAATCTCGCAGAAAAGTATAAGGCTTTATATTGTTAAGAAAGAGGATTATGATGTTGAGTAGGGTTGTCGTCTTAGTTTTTGCGGTATTGGTAATTGCAGTTATATCTATTGCTACATACTTAACCTTGCACCATGGATTGTTTAATGTAGTTAAGGGTGGGTTTAACTCCACTACCGTTGATTCAACCGGCCTTTGGGTTTCAGAACTAATTAGGAGGGTTCAGGGGCTTTCAGTTGTCGCTTAGGGTTGTTAATGGCTCGGTGATTCTCATGAGTAACACGGAGTACGGTTACGTCTTACTAGACCAATTCTCAAGACAGTTCTATAACCAAACCACCGTGAGGATTGATGGCTACATGGTGGATTACACGCCATGGTGCACGCCATCCGTGGATAAAAACCGCACTACAGTCACTTCGTCAAACCTTAGCGGTGCAATGTGCATACTCTTCACAGTTAAGTTAACCAACGGGACCATTGTAGGTAATGAAACCTACTGAGAACCAACACCCTTTGAACTATCAGTTATCTCATACTACGTCGGCGCCTTCAAGATCGGTGAGCTATACTTCATCCCCAATATATTATAATCCACATGCCCCTCTTACCAATACCCACCACCAAACAGTACATATATATGGATGATATTAGCACCAGTTAATCTAAACCAATCCCAGCGGAACCATGATGTAATGTGTGCATAAGCAGTCCTGGGATTAAGCAGGAAGAGGCTTATTCTTCATGGTGCGGGGGGTGGGATTTGAACCCACGCAGGCCTACGCCAACGGGACCTGAACCCGCCCCCTTTGACCAAGCTCGGGCACCCCCGCCTTGACCTTAACCACCCCTCATCATTTTTAAGCTTTTCCCAAGGTACGTTTATTTACGGTATCCGCCTTAGTGCATTGTCGAGGTCGCTTACTATGTCCTCGGGGTCCTCAAGTCCAACGGACAGCCTTAGTAGGCTTTCATCTATCCCCAGTTTAGCCTTGTATTCGTCGGGTATTGGCTGTGCTGCGCTGGTTATGGGATACATGACTAGGGATTCAGGTCCGCCGAAGCTTGGGGCTGGCTTAACCATGCTTAGTGAGTTTAGGAATTCGCGGGCCTCCTCCCTACCACCCTTAATCTTGAATGAGACTATGCCCCCGTAGAGGCCGTTGAACATCCTTGATGCCAATTCATGATATGCGCTTGACTTTAACCCTGGGTAATAAACCTCCTTGACCTTTGGGTGGTTGCTTAGGAAGTCAGCCACGGCCATGGCGTTCTCGCAGTGCCTCCTAACCCTCAGGTTCATTGTCTTAACCCCCCTTAAAACCAGGTAGGCATCGAGGGGTTGTATTATCGTGCCCAGTCTCCTCCTCCACTGCCAGGCGTCATTAATTATGGATTGGCTGCTGGACACTATGACCCCAGCCAAGACGTCATTATGCCCTGAAATGTACTTCGTGGCGCTATGAACGACTAACTCAGCCCCATGCTCAATGGGCCTGTACAGGACTGGTGTGGCCATGGTGTTGTCGACGATTAGCGTTGAGCCAGTATCCCTGGACACCTTGATTAGGTGGTCCACGTCGATGACCCTAAGCATGGGGTTTGTTATTGTTTCAACAATTACTACGGAGCCTGGGTTAGCCTTAATGGCCTCAGCCAAGTCCCTGGTCTCGGGCATGGTTACGACTGTTTCAACCCCGAACTTCCTCATGTTGATGGCTAAGCCCAGCGTGGTGCCGTATACCTCGGCGGGGAGTATTAGCCTTAAACCGGACTTGAGTATTGTCATGAGTATGGTTGATATGGCCGCCATGCCGTTGTTTGTGGCTAGGGCATCAACCCCACCCTCAAGCCTAGCCAAGACGTGTTCAAGGTACCTCACCGTTGGGTTCTCCTCCCTAGAGTACTTCAAATCAAGCCCCCTATCCGATAACTGAGCCTCAATAACCTGCCTAAAGGGTGTGGTTAGGTATATGGGCGGTACCACTGATCCAACCTCGTCACTGAACCCATGCCCATGAATGGACTCCGTAGCCTTACCCACAGGAAGCCCCAGCGGCCACACCTATTAAAGCAGTTAACCCCTCAACAAGGCCCTTAACACATAGGTTAACGACCCGAGTTATCCCTAAATTGACCCTGGGAACCATCAGCATTGCCAAGGAGAGACCAGGCAAGGCCTATAACGTTGATTCCGTCAACATCAAGCGTCCGATTAGGTTTAATGAAAACTAAATTCGCTGAATCTTAAAAGTGAAACTTAAAAATGCGAAAACACCTAAACATGATATATGAAGGGATGGGTAATTGCAGTAGTGATAGTGGTAGCCTTGGTGACGGCGGTTACGTTTTACATGTTGTTAAGTCGGGGTGGCCAGGAAGTGGCGCTTTTAAACGCAGAAAGGCTACTTAGTGAGAATTTCACTGGTACTTATCGCTTAACCGAGTCCCAATTAATTAACACGAGCCTAATCTCAGAGGTACTGCAGATTAACGGCGTGGTCACGATATCCAGATCGCCATTAGTGGGTGCTGAGGTGACTAATGGAACAGAATTTGTAATCCAGGGTGGCGAAAACTCAAGCGTATATGTCGAATCAGCCATCTATAAGGCTAATAGTAATATCTGCTTAGTAACGAAGGAGATGCCATTGGGCAGTGTCATTAGCAAGTGCATACCGTATAGCAACTACACCAAGTACACCATGTTATCCTACTACATGACTGAGAGCTCATTAAGGAACGCAAGGTATATTGGCATAGGCCACTGGAAGGGTGAAGCCACCTACTGCTTCGCATCCGTAATAACGATAAAGCCGCCCAACGAAACGATTGCTCAATCACCTGCCGTGGAAATAACGGTTAATGTAACTAAGATTTGCATACTGGGTAATGGGGTAATAGCCAACATGACCATGACCACGTACGAGTCAACCCAAGAACCAACACCCACCACAATTATTTTAACCATAAATGAAACCCTGGTCAACTACTCCTTCACATTTAACCAAAGGGAATTTGACCTATTAATAAGCAACGTAACCCAGGGCTAAGGTGCTCAACACACCCACTGAATAGGCGGTGAGTAAATCATAAAGGAGGAGTAGTAACTGGGCTTTATATTGATGCTTAGTAGTATTATTTTACTCCTTGGTCTTTAGAAGCCCCTCAAATTTGTCAACCATCCTCTTCACCACCTTTAAGGCAACCTCAACGTCACCGGTGGATAGCTTGGCTTCGTAGAAACCCCACACGTGCAGTGAGTACGCGGTGTTCCAGCCTAGGGAGACCCACTCCCCAACCCTCTTAGATAGCTTACTGGACGCTGTGAAGAGCATGTAGGTGTACCACCTACCCTCCCTCAACGCCTCCTGGTGCTCAGGTAAGTTATGAATCTCAGCCAGTGCCTTAACAACCTCCTCAGCGGCCTTGTATGCCCTCTCAGACGCTTGAACTGGGTCATTCCTCCTAACGTAGTCCTCGGCCTCATTCAAGTACCTCCTAGCCAATTCAAGCCTTAGCCTCAAGCCATTAGATGGATCGCTCCTTGAAATCGCCGTAATTATTAAATCCTCAACATCAATGCCAAGCTCCCTAGCCCTCTTAACCAACTCCTCCATACTACATTAACCTAACCCGTAAGTGACTTAATAAAGCTTAGGTGCACCATACTCTCCACGGCGTTCAGTGGGCCATAGGTGCACCTGACCCCTCCCGCCCTGAAGGGTGAGGTTTGTTGTTCTTCATCATCACCTAGCCTATTGCGGCAAGTCCACGTAGCAGTAGGGTTGATGCTAGGGCTAGTGCCGCGCATAACGTTAACATAATGGTTAAGTCTCGTCCTTTAGGGTGGGGTTGGGTTTTTAAGTTTGGTTGTTGGTTTTCCTTGTGGATGTTGCGTAGGGCTGCGGCTGTTGAGCTTGAGGTTGCTAAGGAGTTTAATAAGTTGCTCTATTCGGTTGAAGCCATGTACCTTAACATTGTTCGTGAGGTTGTTGAATACGCCATTGCAAATAATGTTACGAGTGCAACACTGCTTCAAAGGCTTTTTTACCGTAAGTATAGGCGGGAGTACCAGGGCTTGCATGCTCACTTAGTAATCCAGGCGATTAGGCAAGCAGCGCAAATCGCCAAGTCATTCATTGAAAGGAAGAGGAGGGGCTTGGTGAGCAAGCCCTATCCTGAGGTTAAGGCTGTCTCCATTAGGTTCACCGAAATGGCCTGGAATTATGAACAGTTTGTTAAATCAGTAGCCCCAGTTAAGCTTGAGCTATCCTTACTTGGTGGGAGGAGGGAGGTTTGGTTAAGGTTGCACAAGCGCTTCTGGCAGTACTGGTGGAGGGTATTGACTGGAGAAGCTGTTTTGGCTAGCACGTTAATCATTAAGAGGAAGACAAATAGGTGGTATGCGGTCTTCATCTTCGAGGTCAAGCCAAAGGAGGAGGAACCACAATCAGTCGTTACCTTCGACATTAACGAGAACACGGTAGTTATTAGTAGGATTAACCTGGCATCCACAGTTGGTATGGTGGCTGATTGGAATAGGCAATACATGGTTCCAGAACTATACACGATTAAGACTGATTTCGGTAGGTTGGCTAGGAGGTATGGGAGGATTAGGGATACAATTACCGAGAGGCTCAAGCCACTGTACGCCCTACCAAACGGCAAGTACGTGAGCATTACAGACGTTAGGGAGTTTAGGAAGCGTGTTAAGCACCTAAGGGAGAAGGATAGGAAGTTGGGTAGGGTTAGGCAGGTAGCTAGTGAACTAGCAAAAAATCCAGGAATCATTGTAACCGAGGAGCTTGGCGACAACCCACAGGAATCGATGATTAATGGTATTGGGAAGGACGAGGTGAGGCATCGCATAAAGCAGACACCATTCAAGGCTTTGGAGAAGGCTGTGGAAGAAAAGGCTTTGGAGCGTGGATCCAAGATATTTCGTGTCTCCTCATACAGAAACAGCAGAGTGTGCCCAGTGCACTTTACGAAGCTTGAGAGTACCAATGATTGGCATGTACTAAAGTGCCCACTTGGGCATTATGTAGATAGGGATCACGCATCCATTCTCAATATGTTGTGGAAAACAACACCAAGGTCTTGGACCAAGGGAGTTTGGTGGAACATGAAGCTAGAAATGAATTGGAGAGAGTACGAAGGGAAATCAAACCCACTAATACCACAAAATATCGTGCAATATATACATGCAGTACTAAAGACCTTCACGGCCAGCGAGGAAAGCCCCGCGGTGCTGGCCCGGGGCAGCCCCATGAACCCAGCCAGAGAAGCCAATGAAGACTGGGCAAGGACACCTCCCAAATAGGGAGGAGGCCAGACATAGCCCAACCCAATGCCAAGGTTGTAACCGAAGAATGTAGCCACAAGGGGTAGTTTTAGTTTTCATAATCATTTGTAGTACTCATTTCCATTGGCGTTGGGTTTATTAACCCAACCCCAACACCCTTTATTAGTTACCCTGGGTTTCCGAGATCCGTAGTGGCAAGGAACCCCCGGCGACGGGTGGGGAGCTGCTGCGGTGAGGGGGCCCAGGGAGACCGTCGAGAAGGAGACGGTGGAGATTTCATGAACCGCCGCCTCCGGAGAGACAGTGGGCCAACTCCACCCAGTAGCCTGCCTAGTAGTAATGCGAAGTTTGAAGCCGTAGCCCTAACCCTTGCTGGGTATAATTCACTAATCCATACGCCCAGGTATGCGAAGATTGATGATGAGAAGTAGGTTAACGCTATTGGTAATGCAACGTAGCCTTCATTCACCCTTGCGGTAATGAGGAGGGTTATTGAAGATACAAGGGCTAAGGCACCTAATACTATTAGGGTCTCTGCCCTACCGTAAACATCCGACGCATAACCAGCCACCACGTAGGCGACGATTCCGATTAGCGGTAATGCGATGAGCCATGCATTAAGCCCAAGAGGCTTCACGGCCTTGAGGTAGGTGGGTGCAAGGCTAACAAGGGGTATTGTGTATAGGAACGCTGAGGCGACGAGAATAGTGCTAAGTATGGTTACGGCAAGTAGACGCCCCCTAAACAAGTCACCATAACTAACCTGCCTCAAGCCAATCCTACCCACGGTCTCCGGCACTAACATAACCAGGGGTAGTGATAACGCCAGTGAGGATGCACCCACAGAAACTAGGACTAGTCTCCAGTTCCTGATAATGCCGCTTACCACGGCATCTAGCACGATACCTACGAAGTATATGCCTTGCACTAATCCACCCATTAAACCACGCCCACTCCTCCAGTTCTCAGCGACTAAAGCGTATGTGATGCCATTTTCTGCGTTAACCCCAAAACCCACCAGGAACCAGAACATGTAAAGCTCCCATAGGTTACTCGCCAGCCCAGTAATTATGGTGAATAGGGAGAAGATTAATGTTGAGAACAGCAACCCAACGTGTCTACCATAGGCGTCGGCAACCATGCCGAGGAAAACACCCCCAACGGCACCACCTATGAAGGATAAGGTAACCATGATGGATAACGCATCAACACCCACGTGAAATACCACAGCCAGCTGGGGGAATAGGTAAACCACAGAGAAGACACAGGAGGCGCTCATTAGGAACGGGATGAGGATACCGATGAAGACCAGTAACCTACTCAATCCATCATCAGCATTCATAGTAAACCACCAATCCCCCTACTAAAAAGCATTATCCTGAGCTTAAATTGATGCGAATACTAAATTTAGCTTAACGCGACTCTATGAGCTCAAACTCCTCAATTGCATTAATCAGTATCCTGCTGGCCAGTGCAACATCGTTAATGTTAATGTACTCCACAGGCCCATGGCTAAGTGTCGGGTCACCGGGTCCATAGGCAGCCATGTTTAGGGTTAACTTTGCTAATACGGCCATGTCACTTGTCCCCAATTTCCTGGATAAGGTGGGTTTAATGCCATTCCTCAGGCTGGCCCTAACCAACGCCCTGATCACTGGGTTATTAACGCTGACTGATACTGGGTCTGTGCAGTCAACAACCCTAACACACTCCATGCCGCCTAGCATCCTCTCCAGCTCTACGCATGTTGAGTTTAACGGTATCCTTACGTTGATTACCATGGAGCACTCGGTGGGTACCTTACCTGGGTGGTCACCGCAGTGCACCATCGTGGGGGTCACTGTGTATGATTGGGAGGACTGGCCACTACCAAGCCTATTAATTATGCCGTTTAACGCGTCGTACACTTTCAGTATTGGGTTATCCTCAACCCCGGGCCCGGCCGTGTGGCCTCCATGCCCAAGGCACTTAACCTCGACCTTGGCGCTACCCCTGTATGAGTAGGCTATGTGCATGTTGGTTGGCTCACCCACCACTATGCCGGTTGGCTTTGGTAAATCACTATTAACCAGTGTTAGTGAACCGAGACTATCACCCTCCTCCCTAGTTACCAATGTGAGGACCAGGGTTATGCCTGGGTTTGAGTTAAGGAATGCCGTGACCATGGACACAAGGGGCCCCTTATCATCCACGGCCCCCCTACCGTAAACTAATCCCCCATCCTCCCTAACCTCAATGAAACCAGGCACGGTATCCATGTGAGCGTGTAGCCAAAGCACCCTATCACCATTACCCCTAATGGATATTACATTACCGGCCTTGTCGAGCCAAGCATCTACACCGTGGCTCTTAAGGTACTTTAAGATGAAGTCTGCCACCTCCCCCTCACCCCCACTTGGGCTATATATCCTCAATACGCTGGCCAATAACCCCCTAACCTCATCCTCGTTAACCATCGCAGGGGAATTATTAACCTTGGTTTAATAACTTAACCGGGGTTAATTAGCTCACTTAAGGTATTCAGGTGGGACCTGGGTTAGGTTCTTCCTGATCGCCTCAATGCTCTGCATGAACTTCTGCCTCTGCTCTGGGGTTAAGTTAAGTTCAATTATCTTCTCCACTCCATTTCTGCCAAGCACCACCGGGACCTCGGCAAATATGTCCTTAACGCCATATTCACCGTCCAGGTAGACGGAGGCTTCGAATATTCTCCTCCTATTTTTCTTAATTGAGTCGACCATTAGCGCCAACCCAGCCGCCGGGCCCCAGTTACTGCTGAACTTCCTTAGGTTAGTTATTTCAGCCCCTGCCTGTATAGTCTTCTTAACGACATCATTATACTGATCGCTTGTTAGGAACTCGGTTAATGGCTTACCATAGGCGAAGGAGGCCTCAGGGACTGGGTACATATTCTCCCCATGCTGACCAAGGACAACGGGTATTATTGACTCGGGTGCTATGCCTATCAGTAGTGATGCATAATAGGCCATCCTGTTTGAGTCAAGGACACCGCTGAAGCCTATCACCCTATTCCTCGGGAAGCCAAGTCTCTTATAAAGCACATAAACCATGGCGTCCAACGGGTTGGTGGTTATTATGACTATGGAGTTTGGGGCGTACTTCTTAACCTGGTCAGCCACCTCGGCAACTATCTTAGCGTTGGCTGCTGCAAGCTCCTCCCTGGTCATACCTGGCTTTCTAGCTAACCCAGCGGTTATTATGACTATGTCACTGCCCTCCATGTCCCTATAGTCGTTACTACCCCTGTATCTAACGGACTTACCCAGTATAGCCGCTGCGTGGTTAAGGTCCAACGCCTCACCTTGGGGTAGCCCCTGGATTATGTCTATTAGCGTCACGTCGTTATCCACCTCGTAGAACATTAGGAAGGCGGCTGCGGTGGCTCCCACTCTACCTGAACCCACTATAGTTATCATTAAGTTTAACTAGTTCTTACTGAACTTATAAGTTTTTCCGTGAATAATTCTTGACATTAGGATTGTCTTTATGTTTTAAATTCAAAGTATTTCTAATCAAATGTATCATTAATTTATGGTCGAAGTTTATGAATCCCTAAACAATAGGTCCAGGTAATTGAGTAAATACTCTAAAGTTGTATTGTTTAGTAAATAGCTTCTTAAGTCAAGGTAGCGGCTTATGAAGTCACTGCCTAAGCCCTTAATGATATCATTAATGATGCCGCTGCCCCTGTGGCTCATCTCAATGCTAAATGGTACGTCTAGGCCTAGGGCTTCAAGTGCCCTTAACTTAAGGTCACTGGGCCCATTAATCAACGTCCGCCTAAACTCAGACTCATTAAAGGACTTGGTCACGTAATCCTCGTAGCCTGACTCCACAAGTATGTAGTCAATTAACCTGCTTAGTAGTGCTAGGCTAGCAACCCTACTGTACCTCCTGCCTGATAACTCGTCCGTTATGGCCCATTTTGAGAAGATCAATGGGTCGTTGTAAGCCCTCGCCATTGCGATCATCCTGAGTACTGAATACTCATCACTGTTCACGTTAATCATTATCGATGTCACGTCGTCAAATTCAATTGAGGTTTCCCCATTAGTCCACAGTATCATAACATCACCTGGCTTAATCCTCATTAAAGCCTCATTCACGAATTCCTCGCTGATAGTCACTGGTTTCTGACTCTATGGTAAGCTATAAATCGTTTTCCTTGCAGTAAGTTTTATAAAAAACCGAAATCGCTACCGTTATCGGAAGCGATATGAATAGTAAAGGTATTAAAGAGGAGGATCGATTAACCAATGGGCGTGGGGTACTAATGAGGAGGGAGGTGAGGAAATACCTAAAGACCGCAGTGTTATTAGCAGGCGCCGTATCGTTAATAGAGATAACCCTAGGCCTAATTATGGGTGTACCGGTCCTCACAGCAGATGGCCTACACACAATGCTAGATGTACTAGTCCTAACCTCACTGTACATTGGGCTTGGATCAGTGTTAAAGCCCCCTGACCTAGACCACCCCTACGGGCACTATAAGTACAGGTACCTATCCATGTACACGGTGGCCATCGTAATAATTGGGGCGTCACTATGGTTAGTAGCCGAGACGGCTATCAATGTTGCGAGAGGTATTGTGGAAAGGGCACCATTAAGTTCAATATTCGTGATTGCCGTGGTGGTGGGCCTGGTGCTTAGTAGGATACTTCTCCTAAGGGCTGGGTATGGTAAAACCCGCGACTTGATACTGAACCTTGAGTTTAAGCACGCCTTAGCAGACTTAATGGACTCACTATTGATAGCCGCGACCATTGTAGCATCAGAGTTTATACCTATTATTCAGCCCATTGCCGTATTCGCCATTGCAGCGTACCTAATGTACCTTGGGTACAGGTACTTCAGGGAGTCGGTTAGTGTGCTTCTTGATCAGGTTAACCCAGACATCGCCGGTGAGGTCTACAACATAGCCAGGGAGCATAATATAGTAGTCTCCAGCGTGAGGGTTAAGAACATTGGCAACGGTTACGCAGTAGATATAATCGCCAGGGTACCAGGTTGGTTGAGTGTTGAGGAAGCACATGAGTTAATTGACAGGTTTGAGGATGAGGTGGCCAGGAGGGTGCCATCAGTTATATCAGTGAATACGCACATTGAACCCCAATGAGGCACCAACTTACGGGCCAGCCACGGCTATGAAGCTGCTCCTTAACTCATCCGTTAACTTGGCTATGGTCTCTGGTCTTAGGTCGCCTAGGAACTTGACGTACCTATCATAGTAGTCGTTGGGTAGGCCGTAGAGCGGTATGATTGAGTACATTTGCGCTACACCCTCAGGCGACTCAGCCCTAACCACCAACCTACCTATTTGATTACCCCTCACCAACTCGATGTCGCTCTTACTCACCTCCCTCATTGAGGCAACGGTGCTCATCATGATCTCCTTAACCTGGTTAACATACTTCTCCCTGGTCCCCGCCATGGCGACTATGAAGCCTATACCCCCTAGCGGTATGTAGGCTGAGTACGCATAGTAGGCAAGCCCCCTCTTAACCCTAACCTCAGTGTAGAGCCTGCTTATCAGCCCCATTCCACCAAGCAGTGTGTTGAAGGCCATGTAGTCGTAGACCTTACCGTATATTGAATCGGCTGGGTACGCTATGGCCACGGTGTACTGGACCTTACCGCTGAGGGAGACCTTAACCTCACCACTGTTAATCGTACTGGGCCTTGGCCACTTACCAGTGGCCGGTGAGCCATTAACCTCAACGTCACCCCCAACCACGGTTATTGAGTAATAGGCTAGGTTATCCAGGGCCTTCCTAACATCCTCAGGCTTAACCCCACTTAAGTCAACCCCAAGCAGGGTCTCAGGGTGGTTGCCGTAGGGTGAGTTCGGCATTAACCCCCTCAGGGCCTCAGCCATTGACCTAGACCTGGTGTCCTCTCTGGCTAGGTTAACCTGAGTTGATGCCTCGTTAATAGCCCTCCCCAGCATTGATAAGTCAACCTTGGTTAGGGCGTCCCACAGGCTCCTTAACACGTTGGTGGACTCCCTAGGCACCTTAACGGACACGGTTAGGTAATCCCATGAATTGCTGAAGGATATTGAGGCGCCGCTCCTCTCAAGCTCCATCACACCCCTAGACCACTTCCAAAGGCTAATCAAAACCCTTGATATGCCCGGCACGTCCTCGTTGACTAGGCCTAGGTTGAGCTTCAGGTCCAGTACAGTTGAGCCACTCCAGTGGGTTAACTTAAGTACCCTAGCCATAGTAAACCACCACCGCATACCTTATAAGCTCCTCCACGTGCCTTACGTAATCCCCAGGCCCCAGTTTAATAGCATCCTCAACAGCGTGTATCAGGTACTCTGGGTCATTTGCAAGCACCGAGCCCATCCCGTATATTTGACCCAGTTTACTCGGTGAGTCCGTTGAGCTGCCTAGCCTAGCCCTCATCCTTAGCCTAGCCTTCTCCACCTCATCATCAGTTGGCTTATCAAGCATTACCTCAATTAACCTGTTAAAGGCCTTATCAGGGTCCTTAACACCCCTGAGGACAACCTCGTAGGGGCCATTCATGAGGGTTAAGTCGTGGCCCGCTGAGACACTGGTTGCGTAACCCTCCTCCACAAGCCTATATAACCTGGCGAACCTGGGGACTGAGATGGGTTCAGCTGCAGTTAACCCGTAGGCCAATGGCCTATCCCCAATCAGGATGAAGTCCGTTAGTAATTGCGCCCTGAAGCCTTGGCCATTGGATAGGCCCGGTGCCTTAAACATGGTGAGTAGTCTCGGTACGCTTGTTGAACCCTTAATGCTCATCCTAATAACCCCAGCCCCCTCCTCATCCCACGGCTCAATGGCCCCACTTAACCCCTCATCACTCAATCCCCCGAAGTAGGACTTAGCCAGTTTCTCAACCTCATGTTCACTTAACCCACCCACGGCCACCAGCACTGCGTTGGATGGGTGGTAGTACTGCCTGTAATACCTATACAATTCATCCCTGGTCACCCCTTCCAGGTCCCTCCTCACGCCGATCACCATATGCCTATAAGGGTGGGTGTCCCACAGCTTCCTGGCGGCTATTAGCGACATCCTAGCCTCCTCATCATTCTCATTCATGTCGAATTCACTCAACACTATGCTGCGTTCCAGGTTGAATTCATTATCCAGGAATAGCGCGTTAACCATCCTATTGGCCTCAATCATGAAGCCCAACTCAGCCTTATCCACGGGTAGGACCTCAACGTAGGCCGTGGTATCGAAGCCCGTGAACCCGTTGAAGTAGCCGCCAACCCCCTCAACAATCTCATCAATACTCTTCTCAAGGCCCTTAATGCTCCTGAAGAGGATGTGCTCAACTAGGTGTGAACCGCCGTATATGCCATCCCTCTCGTTCTTGGCCCCAACATTGTAAAACATGTATATTGCCTCAACCCCACTACCCCCTATGTGCGAACCAACAACCCTCAACCCATTGTTAAGCCTAAGCTCAAACACGGCCATAGTTAGTTCACTGGCTCAGGGTTTAAAGCATTAATTGGCTATGGGGATGCTTAATGACCCCCTCCCCGCCTCTTTGAGGTGGGGTTTCACTCTGGGGGTCTCGGGCGTTACCCCCTCTTTGGGGGGTTACTGAAAACCCTAGTAGAGCTGGTGTTTATAAACCCATCCCACGTAGTGGGGCAACCCCGCCCCTAGAAGGGGGCGAGGCTTGGCATGCCTGTCAGGTATTTTTAATTTAACCAATAGGGTTATTTAACATTAATGAATCATCAATATTAATGCCTTTACCGTTCTTCGGTAGGAGGGACGGCAAGATCAGGAGGAGGATGGAGTCCTATAGGGGGTGGAGCGTGGTTGATGGTAATGGTAATGAATTAGGTAGGGTTGCCTCAATGGAATACAGGATTGAGGAGGGTGATGGCAAGACCAAGGTTATTATAACGGGGTTGAGCGTGAGTAGGAATGGTGAGGAGAGTAAGTACTCCGCAAAGGACTACGTAATTAAGATTAACGATGAGGAGAGGGTTATAGTGGTTAAGCCCAAGAATGAACTTGAATCAACAATAAACGAAGTTAAGGTTAAGCTGGAGGAAACAGTTAGTAAGCTTAGGAAGGTTAACGACATGCTGCTTAAGCTGGGCGATGTAATGCTCAACATGATTAACAACAACGAGAAGATACCACAGGACTTGATAGACAAGTTCAGGAAGATGCTTGAGAACGAGAGGGAGAGGTACATTAGGGAGTGTGATGAGAGGATTGAGAAGTTAACCAGGATGATTGGGGAGTTGGATGCTAGGATATCCGAGTTGGAGACTGAGTACGGTGAACTTAAGTTGAAGAGTGAGATAGGTCAACTCGACGGGAAGGAGAAGGTTAGGCTCAGTGAACTTAAGGATAACCTAGACAGGTTCAGGAGCATAAGGAACGAGATCACGATGGTCGTGTACAAGTACCGTGGTGAATGCATCTAGCCAACCCTGAGCCTAACCTTAATGTTAACGAGCCTCCGTGACCCATGCCCCTTAACCGAATCATACTTGAAATTCGGTTCCCTAAGCTCATTAGCCTTCTGAAACGCCTTAACCAAGCCTTCTAGGTCCCTGTTCTTTATCAGATCCCAAACCCTAATGGATGGCGGCTTATATAGGCAGGTCTTAAGCCACCCATCGCTTGTTAGCCTTATTGTGGTGCACCCCGCGCAGAAGTTGGGGTTCATGTAGTTCTTCACAACCTCAACCTTAACACCATTAACGTTGAAAATAGGCCTATTATGCAGGTCAACCCTATTCCCAAGGAATCTACCCCGCTCGGCCAGGTGCCTAACCACTGTGTTTAAATCCACGTAATTATCCTCAAACCCCACCTCCCCGTAACCAACCGGCATTAACTCAATTAGCTGGAGTGAGAAGCCGTGCTTAGCTGCGAAGTCTATTAAATCATCAACCTCGTCAACGTTAACCTTGGTCACAACCATGTTCAGCTTAATCGCACTAAACCCAGCATCCTTAGCCTTAAGCAACCCATCCATGACCCTGTGGAACACGCTTGGGCTGGTACCTGTAATGTAGGCGTACCTCTCCGGTTTTAGGCTATGCAGGGATACGTTAAGCCTCATCAAGCCAGCCTCACGAAGCCTATAGGCCAATTCACCCAGCAGGAAGCCGTTTGTAGTCAGGGAGAGGTCCTTAGGCCTCCTTAGGCTCAGCACCCTGACTATTTCAACAATGTCCCTGCGCAGTAGTGGTTCACCGCCGGTCAACTTAAAGTCCATTATCCCAATCTTCATGGCTGCATCGGCGACAAAGCCAATGTCATCAGGGGTTAGGGTTGGTACATGCCTACCCTGACCCTCGAAGTGGCAGAAGAAACAGTTGAAGTTACACTCACTATTAACCACTATCCTAAGCTTCAAAAGCGGCCTACCGTATCTGTCAATCAAAACCACACCACAGTTTCACGGTGGCCTTTTTAAACACTTCCAAGTCAACAAACTTTAAAGATTAGTGTGAACCGAAGCCACGTGAAGTATAGCCTTAAGCCTCCTAAACTGAAGGAAGGGTCAACGATAATGGTCGTGGCGCCCTCAGCCCCTCCAGGCTACCCAGGTAATGGCGCATCACTGAGTATCGGTTTAAGTTACCTCAAGAAGCGTGGGTTCAGAGTTACCTTAGGCGATACCATTAAGTACGCCTTAAATAGGTGGTTCCACTCGGCAACAGATGAGGCTAGGGCCAGGGACTTAATGAACGCCTTCCTTAGGGATGACGTTGACGCTGTGTGGTGTGTTAGGGGTATGAGTGGCGCCGTCAGGGTTATTAGGCTGCTTGACTATGATGTAATCAAGGAGCACCCGAAGGTAATTATAGGATTCAGCGACATAACGGCCATACAAACCGCAGTATACGCGAAAACAGGCCTACCGTCACTGCAGGCCCCAATGCTTGACCTAAACGTGACGCCTAACGATGAGGTTAGCCTAAGTAGGTTCAGGAGGGATATGGATATGGCGTTAACTATACTCAGCGGTGAAACCCCGGAGCTTAAGCCGCTTCAAGATGGACCATTCCCAAGGGTTATAACCCCAGGTAAAGCCAGTGGTACGGTCATTGGCGGCAACCTACTCAAGTTCCTCCTACCCCAGGCAATACCTGAGTTTAGAATTAACCCAGAGGGTAAGGTGCTCTTCATAGAGGAGATACCCATCCTGATACACAGGTTCGATGAGTACCTAGTCACGCTAGGCATGATGGGGATTCTCAACAGGGTTAACGCTGTTGTTTATGGTGAAATACCTGAGCTGCAGCAGTGGCAGGTCGGTGGGAGCATTGTTGAGTCCATCATAGACGCTGCAAGGGTCTTCAACCCCAATGCGCCATCATTCATGAATTACCCATGCTGCCACGGTGGTGATCAGCATGGCTTAAACACGTACCCAATGCCCCTGGGCATCAACGTTGAGGTTAATGCCGATGAGGCAACGGTGCTGTTGAAGGAGCCCCTCGTTGAATAATAGCTTAAAACTGCAATAGGCGGGAAGTACACATGGTTGAGGTAGTGGTGGGTGTTGATGGGGGTGCAACTAAGACTGAGGCTGCTGTGATTTCGTACAGCGGCGAATTAATGGCTATTGGGCAGGCAGGCCCCTCAAACCCAGCGGCATTACCCATTAACGAGGTCTGCGGCAACTTAACCACAAGCATACTGAACGCCATAACTAAGGTAGGCAGCGGCGTTAATGTTGCAGTGTTAAGCATATCCATGGCCGGCTACATTGGTGGTGCATGGAACAGTGAAATTAGGGGTTGCCTACTCAGGGGGCTTGGGGATTACCTAAGGGGTGCTAGGATATATCTAACGGAGGATATTGAGGCAGCGCACGCCTCAGCCTTCCTGACTGGTGACGGTGTCGTCGGTATATTGGGCACGGGCAGCAACTTCTACGGGAAGTACATGGGTAGGAGGGCTAGGGTTGGGGGTTGGGGGCACCTGATAGATGATGAGGGTGGGGCATACCACATAGGGGCCATGGGCCTATCAGCCGTGGTTAGGTCATATGACGGTAGGCTTGGGGAGACTAGCCTAGTTAAGTGCGCCCTCCAACAGTACTCGGCATCCACAGTGGAGGAGTTGGTTACGAGGATATACACGGCTAAGGATGTTAAGGGCTCCATAGCCTCCTTCGCAAGATGCGTCTTTGAGGCTGCCAGGAATGGCGACAGGGAGGCCCTAGCCATACTTAGGGGGGAGACCGAGGAGGTTGCCCTAGCCCTAGCCACGGTTATCAGGAGGCTTAATGCCCCTGAACTACCAGTGGCCCTAATGGGTGGTACGTACACGGCTAATAGGGACCTTTGGAAACCGATGATTGAGGGTGAGTTGGGTAGGCTAATGGGTAGGGTTGTTTCAATTGGGGAACAGTTGATAAGGCAGTCATGCGCAGCATCAATAATACCGCTTAATGCAGGTGAGAGGTTCGGTGAAAATTACCTAACTAGGCTTGTTGAGACATGCCGGGTCCAATCCTAACTAAGTAATGTAGACCCCCTCAGCTTTGGCTGATTATTGCTAATCCACGCTTAACGCTTTTAAACGCCCTGAATCGTGATTAAGCAATGGTCGAGTATAAGGTTAGGGATGCGTCATTGGCGGCTAAGGGTAGGCTACAGGTTGAGTGGGCTGAGATGCACATGCCGGTCCTAATGAGCATAAGGGAGAGGTTCAGCAGGGAGAAGCCACTTAAGGGTGTTAGGATAGCCGCTAGCCTACACGTAACCAAGGAGACCGCTGTCCTTGTTAAAACACTAGCCGCAGGTGGGGCTGAGGTTTACCTAGCCCCAAGCAACCCACTTTCAACGCAGGATGACGTGGCCGCGGCGTTGGTTGAGGAGGGTATTCACGTGTATGCCTGGAAGGGCATGAGCGTGAGGGAGTATTACAACGCCATAGGATTCGCCATATCCTCCGAGCCACATATAACACTGGACGATGGGGGTGACGTGGCTGGCACCCTGCATAAACTAGCCCTTGGCATTAGCGATGAATCAACGAAATACGCCCTTGAAACGGCCGGTGTAAGGGACTATGTTAAGCTTGTTAAGAGCGTCCTAGGTGGTACCGAGGAGACCACCACGGGTGTAATTAGGTTTAGGGCTATGGAGAGGGACGGCAAGTTAATGTACCCCATAATAGCCGTAAACGACTCCTACACCAAGTACCTCTTCGACAATAGGTATGGGACTGGCCAATCAACCTGGGATGGGGTCATTAGGGCAACCAACGTTTTAGTAGCGGGTAAGGTAGTGGTGGTGGCTGGCTACGGGTGGGTTGGTAGGGGTGTTGCCATGAGGGCTAGGGGGCTTGGGGCAAGGAGGGTTATTGTAACTGAGGTTAACCCGATAAGGGCCCTTGAGGCTGTCTTCGACGGATTCGAGGTCATGCCCATGAGCGAGGCGGCTGAGCTGGGTGACATATTCATAACGGCGACAGGCGACATAAGGGTCATAGGACTTGAACACATGCTTAAGATGAAGAATGGCGCAGTACTCGCCAACACAGGCCACTTCAACGTTGAGATTGACGTTGAGGCCCTTGAGAAGAATTCAATATCAAAGAGGGAGATTAGGCCCTTCGTGGTTGAGTACACGCTAACTAACGGTAGGAAGGTTTACCTACTGGCGGAGGGTAGGTTAGTCAACCTATCAGTGGCTGAGGGCCACCCAAGCGAGGTCATGGACATGTCCTTCAGTAACCAGGCATTGGCATCAGAGTACATACTTAGGAATGCCGGTAGGCTACAGCCAAGGGTCTACAGGCTACCCCAGGAGATTGATGAGGAGATTGCCAGGCTTAAACTGGCATCAATGGGCATTAAAATTGATACCCTAACCGAGGAGCAGGCAAGGTACATATCAAGTTGGGAATCTGGAACCTAAACCAGCTAAAAACTTAGATGGATTAAATATTCAATTCACAGTTAGGTTACCTCCCCACTTTACTACTTAGTTAAGCATGAGACTGGGTATGGGTTAAAAAGCCCGCAATAATTAAACCAACGTGGGCTTAGCGGGGGACAGCCTAAACCTAACTGACCTAGAGAAGAAGATACTGGCCCACATCTACAAGTACGGCCCAGACACACCATGGCTCCTGGCAAGGAGACTACTGGGCTCGGCTGGTTGGAGACCAATAGTACCTGAGGATGAGGTTGAGGAAGCCTGTAGGCACCTTGTTCAACTTGGTCTACTACAGGAGTTTAGGGGGAGCCTGAAGGGTAAGGTAACCAGCTCAGTTAAACCCTGGCTTAAGGTTAAGCAGCATAACCCAGAAAGGAGGGGGAGAGGCGTATACTATGATTTAACTAAACAAGGTAGGAGGATAGCGGGTTACATATGGAAGAATGAGGTCAGGGAGGGTTTACGTAAAGGTGGTTAATGCATTAGCCGATGCTGTATTTAAGCAACCTATAGGCATTATTCCATAACACGTCATCAGCCTTATCACCTAGCATACTGCCTAAATTAACCAGTTTATCCACGGACTCAAGACCAGTTATCACCTCGTCTGGGTACATTCCGAGGAAATCCGTTCCTATGGCTACGTGTTCCCAACCGTAGTTCTCGCCAATGTACCTAATGTTATCGATAACACCCTCTATGCTTGGCTTAGGTAACAGTGACGGTATTGCCGTAACCCCTATCACGCCGCCGGTCTTGACCACAGCCTCAATCATGTCGTCGTCAAGGTTCCTGGGAGAGTCCTTGAGCCTCCTCGCATTGGCATGGCTAACTATGACTGGTTTCCTGGATATTGAAGCCACGTCCAGTACTGTCTGCTTGCTGGCGTGTGCAAGGTCAATCAACATGCCTAGTTCATTGGCTAGCTTAACCAACTCCTCCCCCTCCCCAGTCAACCCGTAATCCTTCCTGGAGTTGCATGATGCGGCGAACTTCGTGTCGTAGTTCCACGTCAACTGAATAACCCTGAGACCGAGGTTCCTAAGAATGTAAAGGTCATAGATGTCCCTTAGGGCGTCAGTGCCCTCAAGTGCTATGACTATGTTAACCTTACCCAATGCATCGTTAGGCCCCCTAATTATCTTAACAAGCCCCCTCCTCTCAAGGTAATAGTAGAACTTCAGGTGGTCTATTACGAGGTCGAATGAGAAGTGGGTTGGGTTAGTGGCCCTACCGTACAACCTCATTATTTTATCTGCATCCTCATTCCAAGTCCTCACATGTGGATATATTGCAGCGAACACAAGAGTCTGGTCGAACTTAGCTAGCTGGGCTATGCTAGATTGAGCTGGCCCATTAATAGTATCGCTGAAGTACTGGGAAGTCCCCCATGATATGTCCTCATGAAGGTCAGCAATCCTCATGAGTTTAACACGCCAGGGAGGTTTATAAGGATAGGTGACTGCGAGTGGTTGCATCCCAGCGTCCTAATTGTGAAAGCTTTAATCCCCCGATGCATACTGTGGGTGTGCGTGGTTTAAATAGCCCTGTAGAGTATGTATTGCTGGTAACGTATGCATTGGTTTGGTCCGTGATACCACTCTATGCCCTATTTTCAACCTACATACTTTACTCAAGCGGCTTAACGCTAATGGGCATAGGCCTATTCAGCACATCCTACAACGTAGCCTCCATGATCGGCCAATACTCGCTAGGCTACCTATCAGACCTGTTGAGGAGTAGGAGGAGGCTGATTATGATTGACCTACTCGTGATGATGCTGGCTACGGTTATTCTCGAGCTGAGAACATACATAATCTACTACATGTTCACCTCAGTCATAGTTGGTTTCCTGGCGGGCGGCTTCTCGGCGCTAATGCTGGCTTCATCATCCGAGATCTCCATGGTTAAGCTGGGTAGGAGCATTAGCATTGTTAGGATTGGGGGTGCCGTGGGTTGGATTGGGGGTAGCCTGGTGATCCCACTCCTGATCCTTGATTCATCACTCAGATACGCAACCCTATTCGCCCTATTTGAGTTAACCATGGCACTGGTGATAACGGCAGCTATGCTTAAGGAGACCTACTCAGCCAGGTTCACGACAAGGCTGACGTTGGGCACCTGGTCAATCATATCGGCCTACTCGCTGATAGCCGGGTTGGTCATATCCTCAGCTTCATGGTTCCTGCCGGTTTACGTGTATGTAAGGCGTGGTTCAATATTATACCTAGGCGAGGTCATTGCCGCTGGTGCAGCCGCCGAGGTGCCGACCATGATAGCCACGGGTAGTTTATTCGACAGCAGTTCAACCTTTAGGAGGTACCTATTCATGGTTAACGGGGTGGTGTTGTCACTGGCCTTCATACTCTACTCCCAGTTACCTTTAAGTGCCTTAATCGCAGCCCAGGTCATTAGGGGCATTGGCTACGCCTTATTCATAATATCAACACCAGCCCTATTAATGAGCCTTGGTGTGGAGAGGGGTAAGGGTTCAGCGGTGTTCTTCTCAATGTTCTCCCTTGGGTCCATACTCGGTGGCCTAGTGGGTGGCGCGTTGTCAACGATCATAGGCGTTAGGTACCTGTTCATCGTCCTATCACTAACTTTCCTAACAGTCTCCATGCTCATGAACATTGTGTTCATGGGTAGGGTTAAGGTTGTTAAGAGGGCGATTTAACCATAAGCAGTTAACGTCACCTAATGTACTTTAGTAACAGCTCCCTGCTCTTCAAGACCCCTGAATCATAGCCCTCCCTACCCTCGTACTCCAGTGAAACCCAACCATTGAAGCCATGTCTCCTAAGCATGCTGAACACCCTATCGTAATCTATATCCAGGGTGTACCACACACCACCCCCGAAGTACGTCTTGGCGTGAACCATGGCAGTGTATGGGGCTATCATCTCCAACTGCTCATACGTGTTCTCAATGAAGTTACCCATATCCATTATTGCCCTGAAGTACCTGGAATTAACACTGTTGAATAACCTAACCATATTAGTGGCGTTGCCTGAAACACCCCAGTGGTTCTCCATGCCCAGTATAATACCCAGGTCCTCTGCTGTTGGGAGTAGGCTTCTTATGGATTCCTCAACCCACCTTAAGGCATCCTCCTCCGTGTAGCCGGGTAGCGGTGGTTCCTTGCCCTTATTCTTCATTAACTCATCGAAGCTTTCAATGGTCCTCCACCTACCTGAATTAACCCTTATGATGGATGCCCCCAGTACGTAAGCCACGTTTAACCATTTCTTAACCATCTCAACCTCCTTATCCCTAGAGCCGGTTAATGGGTTGACGAAGTTGTTGTGTATGGACACGGCGTATATGCTTAAACCAAGGTTGAAGGCCGTTCTCTTAACCTCCTTAAGGTCGCTTAGGCTTAAACCCTCCAGGTGGTCCTGCAGAACCTCCACACCACTGAAGCCGTGCCTTGAGGCCTTCTCAAGGTAGTGGTTTATGGGCATCTTCTCCCTCTCGAAATGCCAGTATGAGTAGGTTGAAACACCCAGGTTCATACGCCTAGACCTTGGTTAATCTATTTAAGTATTACTCAGTACCTCAGGCCGTGCCTCAACATTAGCAGTGACTTGGCGAACCTAGATAACACGTTAGCCAACCCCTCCGGCTTCCTCTCGCTTAACCATAGCTTAGCGTAGGTCTCTATTAAACTCCAGTAGTCGTCCTCCCTGGCCTCACCGTTAATGGCCCTTAACCCAACCTCCATCATCCTCCTTATCAGCTCCAGGTCCTCGGGCAGTTTTACGCCACTGACCTCATTTAGGATCTTGCCCCATGCATCCTTAATCGTGCCCTTAACCTCCTCACTTAAGGTGCTTAACCTATCCAGGTACACCACGTTCTTTATGTTGTCGGCAACCACGCTGCTGCCGAATAGTTCACGGGCCTTAAGTACATCCTCACCTTCACCGCTTAACCTAACCCACTTGGCCTCCCAGTCACCGGTACCCTCGGCTATCTCCATTGATGCCAGTATTAGTGGTGTTAGGTATGTGAATAGGCACTCCTCGCCATCATCACCCCAAGCCGTTATTAGGAAGCCCCCAAGCCCACTCTCCCTGGCGGCTGTCAGGAAGTTCCTGATGTTGGTTAACGCCCTTTCGAAGTTTGGGTAGAACCTGTTCCAGTTTGATAGGCCTGGGCAGGCTAGTTGATTGTTGTAGTGCCCAACCCTGCTTATCATATCCCTAAACTCCCCTACGCTCAATGGTTCATAGTTCCAGTTGGCTATAATAACCTCATCCCACATCCTATCATTAATGACACTACCCCACATCGCCCTCTCCTCGCTGGGTAGGTAAACCCCAGTGAGCATGTCACCCCAAACCACGGGCACTTTACCATACCTCTTAACCATGTCGAGCAATGCCCTATAGTGGGTTAGGTATAGCTCAGGCCCCTTAAACACGAACCCAACCCTATCGAGGCTCCTACCCCTACCCAGCGACCAGGTCTCATCACCACCAATGTGGATGAGCCTCGACTTACTGGTCTCCAGGACATCCTGGAGGAGCCTTAGGGCGAATGCCCTAGCCTCCTCATTACTGGCATCCAACGTGCCATCCCTCGGAACCCACCAAAGCTCCCTAAACCTACTGTACCTAGGCAGGGAGAGTATGTTCTCCATGTGGCCGAGTAACTCGAGCGATGGCACAACCTCTATGCCGTATAACTCACCGTAATTAACAATGGAGTTCCACTCCTCCTCCGTCAACCTACCCCTTGAAACACCTATATCAGGGTAACTCCTCCAGGGGTAGAGGTCCTCTAGGTATATGAAGAAGTAGTTGTATTTAAGCAGGAACAGCCACCTAATAATGCCCTTAAAGGTATCCACCCTGGGAACCCCACCCCTGGCTATGTCCAGGTGGAACCCCCTAATCTTGAAGTTAAGCTCTTCGTAAACCTCAACACTGGGCATGAAGCCCCTCCTTTGAAGCGCCAGTTGGATCATGGTTGCGTAGCAAATAGCCCTATTACCCCTAGCCTCGATTAAACCCTCCGTAACGTTAATGGTGCATCTATCACCCTCCTCCTCACTTAAATTAACCACCCAGGAACCCTTAGGGATGTTGAAGTCGGACAACATGTAGTCGGGTAGGTTACTGAAGCCGTCAAACCTAAACCACCTACCTGTGAATTGCAGTTGCCTTGGCTGGGGCACTATTAAAACCTCCTCGTCGGCAGTCATGAATAACAACTGGGCTTAACCTTATTAAAATTTAAGTCCATATGAAATAAGGTGTTATTGGTTCACCGCTAAACCATGGTGGGCAGGCTTTATCTTGAACGGTGTAAATCTAACCACTACCTAACCTCCCTACCCCCGGGCATCCATGAACCACCCCTAAGGCGCCATCAATATTAATGGTGAGGGTATTACAGCAACCTCAATAACGTTACGTGTTATTTCCAGTCAATACGATGGGGGCAGTCATTCAGTTCACGGTTGCGGTAAAAGGGTTAATGCATGGACGCATGTTAACCACTGATCATTAAAGGATGTACTGGAGGCGGCATTATTGCGCCGGTGGGTTAGGTCCCATCATCTGGTGGTTGGTTCCTAGTTACATCTAGGTTTAAGGCGTATATACGCATTAGGCTGGAGGCTGGTTAAGGTTTAGGATGACCTTGGCCTGCACGGTGTATGGATTAGGTGGCTGACGTGGCTCTAGCGATGCAGTGTTAGTATGCTGAACCTGGTTACGCATTGCATGGTGACGTTACCCAGTGCCTTGATGTTTATCAGCCTTATGATGTTATCGGTGAGACGAAGAGCACGGTGTCACCCCTTATCACAACCATACCCCTCTTAACCGACATCTTAGGGTCTATTATCTCCTCCGCATTATCCAGCAGTAGGTTCATGTGCTGGTCGTAGTTCTTCAAAACACCCCTTATGGTTGTCCCATCCCTAAGCTTAACCAGCACCATACTCCCAACCACGGAGCCCAGTTCATCTTGAACGAACTTCATACACCTACTCGCCATAAAGCCACCCTAGTTTAGGTTTTTAATAAATTTTTGTCTCAGCTTGAACGGTAATAAGCCAGAGCCCGTACCCCCTTGATGGCTTAAACCTGGATTATGCACGTAAGCTTTAATATCCGGTGCCTTAAGGTTGATTTAAGGGTGTGAATGATTAGGCTACATAAAGTAGCCCTAGGTGGCACATTTGACACAATTCACAGTGGACACATAATGCTACTCTACACTGCGGTTAAGCACGGCGAAAGGGTGCTTATTGGTGTTACCAGTGATGAGTTCGCGCAATCCTACAAGTCATATAGGGTTAGGCCCTTTGAGGAGAGGGTTAACCAACTGCTAATAACGTTAACCAGGGAGCTTCAGGCGGATAGGGGTAGCGTGATTATTGAGAAGATAAGTGACCCATATGGACCCGCCATAAGCGACCCAAGCATCGACGGCATTGTTGTCAGCCCAGAAACACTACAGAGGGCATTCGAGATAAACGACATTAGGGTTAAGAATGGGTTAAACCCATTAACAATAGTATCAATACCCATAATTAAGGACGGCTATGGTATTAAACTATCCAGTACATTAATAAGAAGCAGGATGAGAAACACCAAGCAATGAAACCAAGGCAACCTCCACCCACCCAGACAATGACCCCCATGAAGGTTTAAGTTCAGCGAGGTAAAATAACGCAAGTCAGCCGGTGCCTGGGGGTCATTGGGTTTTGGACTGTTAAAGCCGTGATAATATTAATATTATCGTGACTCTACCACTCCAAAACTCAAGGTGGTCTTTCGGTCACGTAAATAATGGTAACTAGTCAATTTAAGTACCTCATACCTAAACGTAAAATTTAGTATTAATATCACCACGACTCTAACAGTCCAAAACCCAATGACCAGGAGCGCTTAAGGGTTGCCATTTGGCTTAGGAAAATGCTGGGTAAATGGGTATGGCGCATTAACTTAGTGGCTTAGGTATCCACTTTTCAATTACTTAACCCTAACCTTTCCTTTACCTTGCCGTACAGGTCCTCGGTTACCTTTTTCATCCCTCTTCAACTATCAAGTATTCCGCCACTTTATTCCTTATTTTACTTCTGATCTTGTCATCAATATTGAGGTACGCTATCCGCCTCCCATCAAGGTGCATGCACACGTAGTAGAGACCTCTCCTACTGTCTCTCTGGGGGCGGCGGTTCATGAAATCCCCGCCGTCTCCTTCTTGACGGTCACCCCGAGCCCCCTCACCGCAGTGGCCCCTACCCATCGCCGGGGGTTCCTCGCCCTACGGATCTCGGAAACCCAGGGTACCCCCATAAGTGCCCATAACCCACCAGTGAAGCTAGTGATCAGGCAGTAAGGTGAAGCCATAAACAAACACAGATAAAAAACACTATGTGAGAACGCTGAGTCACCTTTTAATTGCACACGGCTGGTAATTAGTGTTAGGTGAGTTTAATGCTTGATTATCCAAACCCAAGGCTAACCAAGGCACTACTCGGATTAACCATAACGCTGGCCGCAATCCTCGGCCTAATCGTAGGCGGGGGAATACACATAGGCTACGTAACAGTAACAAAGCCACTAACCATTACATCAACAGCCACAATTCTCAAAACAGCAACCGTAATAAGGCTAATAAACAATACACTAACTACAGCTGTGAATGGTAAAGTTGAGACTGTTACCTCAACATTCATTGAGTCATACATAACCACCGTGGTAGTAAACCACACGACGACAGTGATATTACCCATTACAACCACAGTGAATCATACGACGACTGTGACTAGCCCAGTCCCATACCCATATACGACCACAGTGACAACAACAGTCATTGAGAATGCAAGCCAGGTGCCAGGGCTCAACCTCACTGACCCGTTAAGCGTCTTGAACTGGGCTAAGGCAACATACGCATTATCAGCCTTCGGGGTAATGAACCTAACACTACCACTAGGCTTCTGCGAAGGCACACTCTGGGTATTCCCAAACATGAGCGCAGTATGGCTGGGCGCATGGTTCATGCCAAACAACCTAGCCCAAGAATACATGAATCAGAATAATTACCTGTACACGTTCCCGAGGACTGGCGTTAAGGAGTATGCCGCCTTCAATAACCCTGTGGTTGTGCCATTCCTCGGTATGATTGACCCAGTGAGTGGTGGATTTGACGATTTTGAGAGTGACTCAGCCTACATTCTAAGCAATGCGGTGAACTACCCAATACCAAACTACACTGTATCTGTACTGGGTACTAATACTATTGGTGTAGTCCCATCGTGGGGTCTTGGGCAGTACCCATTCGCCTTCAAGTACCTGAACAATGGGACATACGTGATGATACTCACTAACATATTCCCAACAGGCACGGCAATAAGCCTAGCCCTAAACCCACCAGCCCTATGCCTCATTCAAGTAATCAGAGTCAAGCCTGGCACCCCAGACAGCTACATTCTAAACATGACGTTCCTAGGAGCACAATACTATGCTTGGGTTGTCAGTGAGGCTAAGTACGGTAAGCCAGCACCATGCTATACTCCAGCTGGTTGGACATATGGTGGCTGGGTTTACCGCATCAACATTACCGAGCCAATTGGGGCTAATTGGCAATACTACTGCTCACCATGTAAGGGTATCTGGTACCCACTAAAGCCTTGAGCATTGGTTCAATAAGGGGATTTTGAAGGAGGGTTGAGGGTTGGGTTAGGGGTTTGGGTTTGGTGGTGTTGCCTTCCTCTCGTACTTACCATGCACTATTCCGTGTATTGCGGCGGCGTAGTAGAGCATCTTCCATGCGTCCTGTACCTTACCAGCGTACTCATTGTAGAACTTCTTGGCTAGGTTGAGTAATTCATCAGCCTCCTCGGGTGTCAAATCCTCACCCCTATCAATAAGCTCAAGAAGCCTCCTCTTCTCATCCTCAGTGAGTGGCATGAGGTTAGTACCTGCCTGTGTTTAAAAGGCTTCAATGTTGGGAGGACTGGCGTTGTAGGTTCTCTAACGCACCGTACTTCCTGTATGTTATTCCACGCATTGCGGCGGCGTATAGTAGCACCTTGATTGCATCGGGTGTCTTGTCAATGTACTCCTCGTAGAACTTCCTAGCAAGCCTATACAACTCCTCGGCCTCCTCAATGGTTAAATCATCCTTGTCCACGAGTTCAAGGAGTCTCCTCCTCTCAGCCTCGGTGAACGGGTTTGTTGCGATTAAGGTTATCCTCCTGATATCAGACTTTAGGTAGTTCACTTCACCCTGATTCAAGACTCCCTTCAAACCAAGGTACTCGATAATAGACTCACCAACGCCATTGATGGCATTGGTGAGCCTGCCCAACCTCTCATCCAGCCTTTCAATACCCTTCTCAACCCCAGTTAGCCTACTATCCATTACAGTTAGTTTACTTTCCACTCCAGTTAATCTACTTTCCATTCCAGTTAGCCTACTATCCATCTTGGTTAGCCTGCCCCCAAGCCAGTAGGCCACACTAACCAGTGAGGCTATAATACTCGCCACGCCTATCAGGAGGCTGACCGTGTAGTAATCCATACCTCGGGCACCAGGCTAAACACTAACCAGTGTTTAAAAAGACTATTGCATCAATAAAAGAAGGGTTTTGAAGAAGGGGGATTGATTTTGAAGATTTGGTTAAG
>Ga0081474_123381_pt1 | contig 34207 bp, 33 predicted proteins | sample OneHunmetagenome_2_FD_70978 | JGI IMG/M metagenome (GOLD analysis project Ga0081474, IMG submission 70978) | Ferrous microbial mat communities from One Hundred Spring Plain, Yellowstone National Park, USA v2 (version 2) | ecosystem: Environmental > Aquatic > Non-marine Saline and Alkaline >... | reverse complement strand
GCATTCTAGGCATATTGCCCGTCATTAAAGTGTCCATATGGAGAGAGGAGCAGGACAGGGAAGTATATAGGGTCACGGTGGAGGACAACGGTATAGGAATTCCGCCGAGCGTGGTTCCTAATGCCTTTGCCAAAGTGCTCTACAGCTCAAAGTATATCATAAGGCAGTCTAGGGGAATGTATGGTCTCGGAGTGAAGGCTGTAGTAATGTATAGTCAAATGTACCAGGATAAGCCAGTAGAGGTTTTCAGTTCCCCTTTGGGCTCCAAGAGGATTTACGGATTTAAGCTGAAGATAGACATATCCAGAAACGAACCCCAGATAATAGAGAGGTTCTCCATAGAGAACCCCAGCGGCTGGCACGGAACTGCCGTAACAGTCCACATACTTGGTGATTGGAGTAGATCCAAGCAGAAGATCTACGAATACATCAGAAGAACCCACGTAATAACTCCATACTCGGAGTTCGTAGTCATTGACCCCGAAGGAAACGCAATCCACCTGCAGCGATTCACCCAGAAAATCCCTAAGCCACCACAGGAGGTCAAACCCCATCCATATGGAGTGGACATCGAGCTGATAAAGCAGATGATATCCTCGTTGAGAAGGGAGTTAGACCTAAGGGATTTCCTCATAAGTGAGTTCCAAGGAATAGGGGAGGTGACTGCTAACCACCTAATAGAGATGTCTGGACTGAAAGCGAATAAGAAAGCGTCGAAGCTCACTGACCAAGAGATCTCCAAACTAGTGGAAGTGATGAAAAAATACGAGGGATTCAGACCCCCTTCCCCAGAGGCCCTCTCCTATATAGGGGAGGAAATAATGGAGATAGGCCTGAGGGAGACTTTCAAACCCGAGTTCGTAGCAGCCTCCACTAGGAAGCCCAAAGCCTATAGCGGTCACCCTTTCATAGTGGAGGTGGGTATTGCCTATGGTGGACAAATACAGCCCGTGGAAGAGCCAACTGTTCTCAGGTATGCTAACAAGATCCCTCTCATATACGACGAGAAGTCAGACGTGATCTGGAAGGTGGTCGAGGAGATAGATTGGAAGAGATATGGAGTTGAGGGTTTCCCCGCACCTTTAGTGGTTTCAGTGCATTTGTGTAGCACCAAGGTGCCATACAAGAGCGCGGGGAAGGAAAGTATAGCCGATGTGGAGGAAATAGAGAAGGAGATAAGGAATGGTGTAATGGAAGTAGCTAGGGAGCTAAGGGAGTACTTGGTGGAGAAGAGGAAAGAGGAGGAGTCCAAAAGGAAAGCTATAGTATACATGAAATACATTCCTGAGGTCAGCAGAAGTTTGGCCATATTTAAGGCTGGAAGTAAGGAGAGGGCTGACCACGCCTACCCAATCATACTGAACTTGCTTAAGCAAGTTGTTGCAAGGAAGTTGAACATAAAGGACCTGCAACTAATGGAAGAGGTGAAGGTGGAGAGCGTATGAGCTCCTTCCAGTCGAAAGCCGATAAGGAAGCCAGGAATAGGGCAGCGGAAACCCTTAGGAAGAGATTCCTGGAGGTGGTGGAGAACCTTGAGAGAGGAGAGGCGCCAGTTTACGTTATCCCAAAGAGGACTCTCTCGAATACGGTTTTCGATGCAGATAGGAAATTGCTACTCCTTGGTTCAGAGACACTCAAGAGGAATTTCTTAGACCTCAACGAAGCCAAGAGGTTTATGCAGACCTCGCTCATGGGTAGTATAATTTACGATGCGTTGATCAACGACGAGTACCCCACCATACGTGACCTATACTATAGGGGTAAGCACTCGATCATCGTGAAGTCTCCAGATGGTAAGACATACGAGGAGAACACATGGGATGAGCAGAAGGAGTCTGATAGCGTTATAGTGGACATCGAGGTCTTCACGTCCCTGCTAAGGGAGGAGATGCTGATCTTGAGCAAGGAGAAGGGGAAAGTAGTAGGGGACATGCGGTTGAGGAGCGGAAATGATGTAATAGACCTGAGCAAGATGGGACATGGAGCATACAGCATTGAGCCGACCCCTGACCTAATAGAGTTCTTAGATGTGAACGCTGATTACGTATTAGTGGTGGAAAAGGACGCAGTTTTCCAACAGCTTCACAGAGCTGGTTTCTGGAGACAGTATAAGGCCATCCTGGTCACTAGCGCAGGTCAACCCGACAGGGCGACTAGGAGATTCGTCAGGAGACTCAACGAAGAGCTGAAGTTGCCAGTGTTCATATTGACCGACGCTGATCCCTACGGCTGGTATATATACAGTGTATTCAGGATAGGCTCCATCTCGCTCTCCTATGAAAGCGAAAGGCTCGCCACTCCTTCTGCGAAGTTCTTAGGAGTCTCCATGTCTGACATCTTCGGCAGCAAATCTAAAAAGCCCTATTTGTCAGAGCAGGAGCGTAGGAATTTCATAATAAGGGCTAAGGACTATGACCTGAAGAGGGCTAACGAGATAAAGGATTACCCATGGTTCAAAACTAAGGGGTGGCAGACTGAAATAAGGGAGTTCTTGGACAAGAAATCGAAACTGGAGATAGAGGCGATGGCGAGTAAGGGGCTCAAATTCTTAGCTTTCCAATACGTCCCGGAGAAGGTAAGGACTCAGGACTACATAGAGTGAGTCCTTCTGTTATTATTTCTCTCTGACTCTCTGCTTGCCCTGAAGGGTTCCCCCTCCAGGGGTTCGCCTTTCCCACCAAATGAGGTTTTACATCCCCCAATCTGATGGGCAGTCGAGAGGTACAGAGAAACACTCCCATTTGATTCCGGATCCCGAAAGGAAGGGTGGGGGGTTCGTTATGTAAGGCAGGAAAGAGATACCAGTGCCCCTCCCACAGCCCCATTTCCTAAACCGAGCGGGGGAGGAGCGTCGTTAGCTTCACTGAAAAACTCAAAGGAGCTATTTAAGAGGGGCTGTGCATCCCCTTAGCGGGGCTCTCCGCCCCCTTAACCCCACTTCTGTAAGACGGTTGAACTGCGGACCGTCGCTAGTTTTTTGAAAATTCTTAGAAATGTAGAGTGGAGACCACTCTTAGGATCTCTGGAGCTTCCACCCTCTACCTTTCTCTGGGCGAGATGGGTCAACAAAGTAGGGACTCCCAGGTGGAGGCGGTTCATAATTTACCCGCAAGTTGAACTAAGTCAATCACGTATATTTTTAGCTCACTCAAGACTATACCATACAATGCCTTGGAAGTTGAGATGTAACGAGTGCGGGACCGAATGGCTGGTTAACATAAGTTTCGACATAAGTAAGCAGAAGAGTTTTTACATATACTGTAAAGTCTGCAAGAGGAACACTTTTAATACGATATTAGGATACTCTGAGCCAATAGGTGATGAGAGGAGATAAAGTGATGGATGATAGGACCTGTCTCGTCTGATCATTTAAGTGCTGAGCGCGATGAGGATTAAATCCTATCTGAAGCCTGATGAGGGGCCAAAGCGCTGAGCGCGAAGAATTTTTAAGTTGAACTCGATGATTCACATGAATCACGATGTCCTTTAACTACGCGAGCGTAGGTGACCTAAAGGTTGGCAGCTACGTTATGATAGACGGCGAACCCTGCAGAGTAGTAGAAGTATCCAAGGCTAAGACAGGTAAACACGGTAGTGCTAAGGCAAATGTTGTTGCTGTAGGTCTATTCACTGGTAACAAGAGGACTATCATGGCTCCAGTCGATCAGAGAGTAGAAGTGCCTATAATAGAGAAGAGAGTGGGTCAAGTACTCTCCCTGCAGGAGAACAATGTGCAGATAATGGACCTAGAGAGTTACGATACATTTGAGATCGAGAGACCCAGCGAAGAAGATGTGGCCTCCAAACTGGCTCCTGGAGCTAGGGTTGAGTATTGGGTGGTTGCTAGTAGGAGAAAAATTGTTAGGGTGGTACAGGAAAAGGAATAAGGGATATACTTGTTAGATTCGCTAAGGGATGCGGTTAGGAAGTTCCTAACCGGATCTACTCCTTACGAGAAGGCGGTAGATAGCTTCATAAAGGATATTCAGAAGTCCCTCATTTCTGCTGACGTCAATGTCAAACTAGTCTCGTCTCTAACTTCCAAGATAAGGAAGAGGCTAGTAGATGAGAAACCGCCCATATATGTGGACAAAAGGGAGTGGTTCCTCAAGGTAGTTTATGAAGAACTGTCCTCGCTATTCGGAGGTGACAGGGAACCACAGATCATGCCCAGTAAGATACCCTATGTGATCATGTTGGTTGGAGTCCAAGGAAGCGGTAAGACCACTACAGCGGGAAAATTGGCCCTCTTCTACAAGAGGAAGGGCTACAAGGTCGGCCTAATAGGCGCAGACGTTTATAGACCTGCCGCGTTGGATCAGCTCAAGCAAATCGGCAGCAAAATCGGTGTGGAAGTTTACGGAGAACCAGGAATTAAAGATGCGATACTAATCGTTAAGAAGGGACTGGAGGCACTGTTAAGTAAGGGGCTCGAGGTCATAATAGTGGACACTGCAGGTCGTCATGGCTATGGTGAAGAAGCTAAACTGATGGAGGAGATGAGGGAGATCTCAAAGGCCCTTAACCCCGATGAAGTGGTTTTGGTTCTGGACGCCTCCATAGGTCAAAAGGCATCAGACTTAGCCTCCAGGTTTAATGAGGCCACCAAAGTGGGATCCATAATAGTTACTAAAATGGACGGGACTGCTAAGGGAGGCGGCGCCATATCCGCAACTGCAGTTACTGGAGCTGTTATAAAGTTCATAGGCACTGGTGAGGGAATAGAGGAGATAGAACCCTTCAACCCGAGGAGGTATGTAGCAAGGCTTCTGGGAGTTGGGGACATTGAGACTATCGTGGAGAAACTAAAGGCTACCGAGGAGTTCGAGGAAATCCAAAGCAAGATGGAGGAGGTAATGGAAGGTAAGGGGAAAATGACCCTGCGGGAGGTATACAAGCAGATAAAGGCTTTGAGGAAGATGGGTCCTCTATCTAAAGTGCTGCAAATGATGCCAGGCGTGAATGTCTTACCTAGGAGCCCAAGTGATGAGGAGGTGAAGCTAACAGAGGAGAAGATGAGTAAATGGATAGCGATCATAGACTCCATGACCTACAGGGAGATCGAGGATCCATCAATAATAGACAGATCAAGGGCTAGGAGGATAGCTAACGGGGCTGGGGTAGATCCTGAGGACGTCAAGGAACTTTTAAAGTATTACTCCATGACCCAGAGAATCCTCAAGATGCTCAGGAAGAGGAAGGACCTTGGAAAGATCCTCGGCGCCAAGTGAAGTACTTGATAAGGCGATCTTTTTATTACGACGTTACAGCCTATGTGACAGCTGTTTAGGCAGGGCCTTCGCTAGGCTAGCATACGGTATGTCAAACCAGGAAAGAGGTAAGGCAATAAAGACGGCGATCCTGATGGAGATCGATCGCCTAATTAAAGAGCATAAGTTAGGGGATTTGACGGAAGTAAAGGAATTACTCGAGAACCTGGGAGAATTGGCCTCTGCTGTCTATTGGTCCTACTTCAGGGAATCCCTTAAGAGGAGGAAATGCCACATCTGCGATGATCTGCTACCTTTCTATAAGGAGAGGTTCTACGAGGAGGCAGTTAAGGCCCTATCCATCTCTGAGAAACCCTCTTTTTCGCTTGGAGTCAAACTAACCCCGGAGATCAAGGATAGAGAGGAGAGCTTCGCTACTACCAACCAATTGAAGTATTACGAAAGCATTAAGGCGGAGATCAGGAGGGAAGTGGGAAAAAGATTAAGGATCGAAGGTTACCCTGTTGACCTAGATCACCCTGAGGCGGAAATAGTCTTCGATCTACAGTCGATGAAGGTCGCAATCTATAGGAGGAGGAGGAGCACCCTATTCATTTATTTACGAGCAGCTAGGGGTCTACCCATATCCACCTGGAGTCCTGGGGAACGAAGATCTCTGGAGTCCATACTGGGACGTAAAGTCTACACCCCCTTCGCTGAACCACCCGATGTCAGGATACTCTATCCGTATCCTGTCGTGATCCAGGAAGAAGTAGATCATATCTCTGTTAATGGATTCTATTTCCAAAAAATTGGAGAAATTGATAGAAAGGGGAGAAGACTGCTCAACGAGATGAGACCGAGAACTAGGAGGTATAGGGTCACTGTGTTCTCAGAAACGTCGTTGGAGAAGGAACTCCAAGCGATCCCCCTGGGCCCAAACCTATACGATATATACGTCAGTGTAGCGGACTACGAAGAGTTACTATCCAAGCTCAAGGGGCTGGAAGTCATAGCGGTTGATCTAATCCAAGTGGAAGGGAAGTATAAGGACTTCCTAAGGGTGTATAAAGGATCAGTGCAGCGGGCCCGCCGGGATTCGAACCCGGGACCTACGGGTCTCTCTCGCGGTTAAGAGCCCGTCGCTCTACCTGGCTAAGCTACGGGCCCTCGCCCGCTTGGCTACGTGAGGTGATTGGGAATAAAAAACTGTCTGATCTTTAATTCCCTGGGAGAAATTCATCCAATACTTGGGAAGTCCACGATCGGTCATACAACCTGTTTTCCGACCTAGTACTGAATACCAGTTTTTAAGGATATAAGTATCGGTTTTAAATATCGAGAGGGAAGCTGATCTTGAGGGGGAGCAGATGATGAGAGTTTACGGGTGAAAGGTGAGCTGGGCCCGTGTTACTGATGCAAGCTTAAAAGCAGAGGTGATTCACTACTCTTACGTGATACGGTGACAGCTAAAAACTCGAACAGGATCAACGTGAGCAAGAGCAGAACGATAGAGGACTACGTATTGGATGCCATAGTCCTATTCAACCAAGGTTATGAGACAGTGGTCATAAGGGGTACTGGAAATGAAATAAGTAAGGCTGTGGACGTTTTCAATTCGTTGAAAAGCAGATTAGGTGAGGGAGTTACCATAGATTCAGTGGAGATAGGTAGCGATCTTAAGAGCAAGAGGAGAATATCTTATATCGACATAAAAGTGAAACGGGTATATTAAATCCTCATGAGATGTTTGCCAAATTAATAGTATGCTTGTTATACTGTATATGGAGATCAAATATTCGTTTAAAAATTACATCGCTCTCGACGGGCTCAAAGATCTTTCCTCTGGAACCAGATATTTCAAGTTAGCTCTAAAAACTTCGATTAACTTACCCGTAGCTTCCTCAAGTCTCCTCCTGTCCTCCTCGGCTAGTAGTGGGGCCAGGCTGGGCCCTATGCTCCTCCCCACCACCACCGGCTCGCTGACGTGGATCACCTCCCCCTGGAACTCCCTGGGGAAGGCTATGCTCATGACCCTCCCCTCGTTCAGGGCCACGCTCCTTATGACGTCCTTTATTATGGTCCCGGGACCCCAAGTGGTAGCACCCAAAGTTCTCACGATCTCATCAGGGATCATCTTCACGTATTCCTCCACCTCCCTCCTGCTCAACCCCTCCTCCCTGAATGGTTCTCCCCTGACCCTCACAGTTCCCCACAGGACTACTGCGTCCTCTCCGTGCTCCCCTCCCACGAAGCCCTCAACCTCCCTGACAGGGACGCCCAGCCTCTTGGCGATGAAGGACCTCATCCTCATGGTCTCCACCTGGTCCCCAGTGCTTATGGTGGTTCTCCCGGAGAACCTCTGGAACACAGAGGCCATCATGTCCACAGGGTTTGTTACCATTACGTAAACGGCGTTGGGGTTCCCCTTGGGGAGCTGGGAGGCTAGGTCCCTCATGACCCTGGCGTTCTCCAGGAAGAGGTCCCTCCTGCTCATTCCGGGCTTCCTTGGTCTTCCTGCGGTGATCACTATGATGTCCGCCCCCTTCACGTCACCTAGCGAATTAGTGGCGACGATCTCGGTCTTTATCCCCCTCGTGGCCATTGCGTGCCTCATCTCGTGCTCGAACTTCTCCGGGAGCTCGTTTATTATATCGTAGAAGAAGACCTCGTCGACGAAACCGTCCATCACAGTGGAGTAGGCTATGGTCTGCCCTATCCTACCCACCCCTATGAAACCCACTTTGGTCATAGCTATCCGAATAGGGTTTCTATTTGAAAATTTAAATCTTACCTTCAAACTTTAAATACAGTTCAGATCACTTATAACCGATGCTCGCTGAGGAAAGGCTTCTGGAAATCCTCGATCTGAAACTGGAGGACTTGGAAGAAGCCGTCGTGAGGGAGGTGAAGAGGAGGATCCTGGACTCAATAGGAGTGGCCATGGCCTCGATCTCATCCCCCCCAGCCGAAAGGATCAGGGCACTTTTCCGCTATTACCCAGGGGAGGCCAGAGTGATAGGAGGGGATAAGGCGTCCCCTGATCTAGCCTCCTTCTACAATACCCTTCTCATAAGATACATGGACTTCAACGACACCTATCTCTCTAAGGAACCCCTACATCCTAGCGACATGCTGGGAGCCTTGATCTCCTTGGGATCCCTTTTAAGGCGAAAGGGGAGGGATCTAATACTCGCAGCAGCTGTGGGCTATGAAGCGGGAGTGAGGCTCTGCGATTCTACTTCCCTTAGGATTAAGGGCTACGATCACGTCAACTTCCTGCAGATGGCTGCTTCATTAGCGTTAAGTAAACTAATGAACTTGGACAAGGATAAGGCGCTCAACGCCCTTTCCCTGAGTGTGGTGCCTAACGTCGCCTTGAGGCAGACCAGAGTGGGTGAACTCTCCTCTTGGAAGGCAGGGGCAGCGGCCGATGCCAGTCGTAAAGCCACGTTCGCTGCTCTCGCCTCCTCAGTCGGGATCGATGGGCCGAGGGAACCACTCAGCGGGAGGATGGGGTTCATAAACGTCGTCGCCAAGGACATGGACCTTCAAGCCCTCAAGGGGAGACGCGCTTCTGGGATACTGAGGACCATGATCAAGAAGTACCCCGTGGAGTACCACGCTCAGGCAGCTGTAGAGGCCTCTTTGCGTCTGTATAGGGGAGTGAAGTGGAGCCAGATCACCTCCATAACCGTGGAGACCTATGAGGCGGGTAAGACCATATTGGCGGATCCCGAGAAGTGGAATCCGGTGAATAGGGAGACAGCAGATCACAGTCTGCCCTTCGTGGTCTCCGCTGCATTAGTCTCAGGGGATTTCTGGTTGGACACGTATTCCCTAATCTCGGATCGGAGGGTTAGAGAGCTCATGTTCAAACTCAATGTAGTGGAGAACCCTGAGTATACCAAGGTTTACCCACAGGAATTACCAACCAAGGTGATCGTGAGGACTTCAAGTAGGGTGATCGAGGAAGAGGTGAGAGTGCCGGAGGGCCACTGGGCCATGCCCATGTCAGATGAGTCCTTGGACCAGAAGTTCCTGAGGCTCACGGGGGATCGGGAGATGTTGAGGGCCCTAAAGGAGTTAGAGGGAAGGGAGGTGTCCTCGCTTGTCTGAGGTCCTCAGGTCCTCAGAGTTCCTAATCGTTCCTGGGGTATTCAATCCCTTCACAGCCCTCCTAGCTGAGGGGATCGGCTTCAAAGCAGTCTACCTCTCCGGTGGCGCCTTAACGTCCTCCATGGGACTCCCGGACCTGGGCATCATAACGCTCTCGGAGTTGGAGCGGGAGGTCAGGAAGATCCGCGAGGTGACGCAGATACCCATGATAGTGGATGCAGATACAGGCTTCGGTGAGGCTTTGAACGTCTACAGGGCCGTGAGGCTCCTGGAGAGGGCGGGGGCCGATGCGATACAGATCGAGGATCAGGTTATGCCAAAGAGGTGCGGTCATTTAGAGGGGAAGTATGTGATCCCTGAGGATCACATGGTGGAGAAGATAAGGGCAGCAGTGAAGGCGCGGAGGGAGACCTTGATAATAGCCAGAACTGACGCCCGGGCAGTCACGAGCTTACACGATGCCATAGAGAGGGCTAAGGCTTACGTTGAGGCAGGGGCTGACGTGATCTTCCCTGAAGCCTTAACCAGCGAGGACGAGTTCTCACTCTTCGCAAAGGAAGTGAAGGCTCCCTTGCTCGCCAACATGACCGAGTTCGGTAAGACTCCGCTCATAAGGGCCCAGAGGTTCAAGGAGATGGGTTATAAATACGTCATCTTCCCCGTGACTATCTTCAGGGTCGCTGCTAAGGCCATGGAAGAGGCTTTGAGGACGCTCATGGAGGAAGGGAGTCAGGAGAGTCTCTTGGGCAAAATGATGACTAGGGCTCAACAGTATAAGGTAATAAACTACGATTTCTACGAGAACTTAGACAGGGAACTCGGGCAAAGGGGTGGGGGAGTGGGCAAAAGGAAGAATGTTTAAATCTTTGTGAATGGGAAATTACCAGCATGAGGATCTCAATAGGTTTTGTTCAACGCCTTTCCATTGGTGCTCGAGTCCCCAGTCCACTCCTGGGCTACGGGGCTCAACTCCCCAACTGAGGTGAAGGCAATGTCAACAGTCAGTAGGGGTTTAGAGGACGTATTCATAAAGCAAACCTCATTAACCTTCATAAATGGGGAAGCTGGGATACTCCGTTACAGGGGTTACGACATCAAGGACCTAGCCCTCAACGCCCAGTATGAGGAAGTGGCCTACTTGATGTTCTACGGTGACCTGCCAAACGTCGAGGAATTGAGGAGGTTCAAGGAGAAGATAGAGAGGGGTTACGATTTACCCGAGTATGTCATTAAGGAGATCAAGGAAATGCCCAAGGAGTCAGACGCTCTCTCCCTCATGGAGATTGCCTATGCAGCCATGTCCGCTGCGGAGTCCAAATACACGTGGTCCAAAGAGGCTGACAGAGAAAAGGGGGCTGAAATCATAGGCCGTTCCCTCTCGGTTGTGGCCAATATATACAGGCACAAGGAGGGTTTAGCTCCCGTTATGCCAAAGCCCAACGGTAACTACGCCTACACTTTCCTCAGGGCGTGCTTTGATAGGGAACCCTCGAAGGAGTTAAGCGAGGCGATGAACTCCGCCCTAATACTCTACGTGGACCACGAGGTTCCAGCTTCCACCACAGCAGCTCTGGTAGCCGCCTCAACTCTCTCCGATATGTACTCCACCATCACCGCGGCCTTAGCTGCCCTAAAGGGCCCCCTCCATGGGGGAGCAGCGGAGTCAGCATACGAGCAATTCCTGGAGATAGGGGATCCCTCCAATGTGGAGAATTGGTTCCAGAGCAAGATCGTCAAAGAGAAGAGGAGGCTCATGGGCTTCGGTCACAGGGTCTATAGGACCTTCGACCCCAGGATGTTCATCTTCAAGGAGATGGCAGAGAGAATAACCAAGGATCAAAGGGGGTTGGAGATCCTGAAAATAGCGGAGAGACTCGAGAAAGTCGGCTTGGAACACTTTGCCTCGAGGAAGATCTTCCCCAATACCGATTACTACTCAGGGCTGGTTTTCAGCGCCATAGGCTTCCCCGTCTACATGTTCACTCCCCTCTTTGCGCTCTCCAGGATGACTGGTTGGCTAGCGCATGTGATGGAGTATGTAGAGGAACAGCACAGGCTAATAAGGCCCCGTGCCCTATACGTGGGGCCTGGGGAAAGACAATTCAAGAGGATAGAGGAAAGAGGATGAAAAAATTAAATTTTAATTAAAAAATTATCAATCACTTTCGTTCTCGTTATCCTCTCCCTGTGGATGGATCACCAGTAGTGGTTCGTGGAATGCCTTGAGATCCCCTTCAGGCGTCGTAGACACATGGTAGAATACAGTTATGGTGACGTTGTATATCGAAGCGTCGAGTTGGAGGGTCGCTCGATCTTCATCTGGAGTGAGTATTACAGTGTGGGAGAAGCTGGCAGAGGTCAGAGTCACCTTCACGGTGAAATTGGAGAAAGCTTCGCTCAGCTTTTCGGCGTGTAGTAATATTATGGTATAGTTCCCTGGGGAGGTGACGTTTAGCTTAGCTTCGGCGGTCTTATTCCCCGACTGGCCCGGTTTCAGTGAACCTAGGTCTATGTGAGCTGCTACTGTGTGGCCAGGGTGTGGAGCCATTATAGTGTAGCTTATGTAAGCCAGGGGTCCGTAGCCCGCTGCTCCCGCTGTTACCATTCCTGCTGTGAATCCTATGGCCGTTAACAACGCGGCCAACTGCAGTGTTTTCATAGTCTCTGATTTCAGATGGGTTTGACCTTCCTTAAAAGGGAGACCCTGTTCCGCGGATGAAACGGCTAGCTTAGACAATATTAAGTAGTATAAAAGATATTTTGTGATATATACTATTAAGTATAAAATAATATAATAGGCAGTTACTCGCGAATAAGATCTCCACCAAGCCACAGTAAAATGAGGACTCGAGATCAACAGTCCCGATTACAGAAAATAGGGTCGGGGATGGCATAAAGCCTCGCCAATTAAGGCGGAGAGTCCCTAGTTTAAACACCCCTATCCACCCCTTTGGGCAGGGCCAACATGGGTGTGGGGGATCACCTCTCCATCGTTAAAAATCCAGAGTAAACAATATAGGAACATTTCTGTTAACGTGAGAATGATTCGCCCACACTGGAAGGGTTCCGGGACTCATGGTTCCCACCGTGAGGGGTTACATTCCTCATATGGTGGACAGTAGGGCAGAAGATCACCCCACCCGAGTCCGATCCGAGAGAGCGGGGTGAGTCCTTTTTCGCATGAATCGAAATGCTTTACACTATTACAGTTTTTAGGGAGTGAGATGATTTCCCACAGGATGTGGACTCTGCCCAAACGGGTGGGAATAAAATGCAGGGATGTCAGCCACATGCCGTTTGGTTCAAGGAAGTCCCATTACCCATCTACCGTAAGGCTGGGCAGGTGGTCGAGGGCTGAGTCCCTACACTCGATCGTGAATGAAACGAGTGGAATGAGAGCGTAGGGACAAACGGAAGAAGTTAGTCTCTCATCTCACCTCCGAGACTTTATAATTACGTACTTCTCTAGCTATTTTATGAAGATAGGGGGTGTGGAGGTAGGTAGGCTCGGTTTCGGCACGTGGAGAATGGGAGGAGGTTTCTGGACCCCTGACGCTTCCTTGGATCAGCACCTAGTTGAGATCATGAGGTATTGGATTGAGAAGGGCGTAAGGCTAGTGGACACCGCGGAGATGTATGGCGGAGGACACACGGAGGAATTGGTGGGGAAGGCCATAAAGCCCTATAGGAGGGACGACGTCTTCGTAGTCACTAAGGTGTGGAACAACCACCTTCACAGGGAGGACCTGATCAAGTCAGCTAGGGCTAGCCTCAGGAGACTGGACTGTGGGTACATCGACCTATACCTAATCCATTGGCCCAATCCCTCAGTGGAACTAAAGGAAACGATATCAGCCATGGAGGAGCTTGTGGAGGCAGGGGTAGTCAGGTACATAGGGGTGAGCAACTTCGGAGTCAAGGAGTTAGAGGAGGCGATCCACGCGGCTAAGAAATACGGGATAGCGGTAAATCAAATAGAGTATAACGTCCTATCTAGGTCTCCTGAGAAAGACGTTATACCTTACTGTGAGAGGAACAACGTAACGGTCATGGCCTATCAGCCCTTGGCTAGAGGTTCAGTTGGTTCCAGTAGAGTGGTAAGGGAGGTGGCCAGGAAGTATAACGCTACGCCTATCCAAGTCGCGTTAGCCTACGTAATGAGGAGGTCCCTCCCCATACCCATGTCCACTAAGAAGGAACACATAGATGAGATCCTGGGGAGTCTTAGGATCTCCCTATCTGACCAAGACTACTCCAGGTTAGCGGAGAGCGCTTAATGGGGAAGTTCTCCAGTTACGTGGAGGCTAAGTTCCCCCTCCAAGAGGGAGGGGGGATCTTAAGGATAATCTCCATTAAGGGCGAGTGTCTGAGGAAGTTCCTCTCCAAGTTCCAGACGAAGCTGAGGGGGAAGGAGGAGGTTGAGGACTTGTTACTGGACTTCTTCTCCGCTTTCCTCTCCCCCTCAGGAACTCCTTTCCTCTTCAGGTCGAGGCTATCCAGTGGAGTTTACTTAGGTCCAGGCGAGACCAAGGGGGAGACTCAGCTTTGGTGGAGAACCATGGGACTCATATACGTGGGATCGAGGAAGTATCTGCCCTTAAGAGTCGAGGTGAACTCAAGGGTATTCGCTTTCGACGTATCAGACCTACCTCAAGGGGTCAAGATCAAGTTGGGCTATATCCTTCAGGGAGTGAAGGGAAGAGAGGTCTCTCTCAAGGTAGTGAGGGGCGAGAGAGGCAGTGATCTGGAGGCCATAGCCACCGAGGCCTCGATACCAGTGGAGGACCTTAGGAGAGCCGTCTCGGTTTTCGAATCGCAGAGGAAAGAGGACTTCTTTCTTGCGCAGAACCTCAGGACTTTCATGAAGAATCAGCTCAACCTATGGATCGCAGAGAGGATCGGATCAGTTGATCTGCAGGTCCTCGAGGAATTCAAGGTCTTAGCCTCTGAATTCATAGACTTCCTGTCCTCCCTTGAGGAGGAACTGGTCAAGGTCTGGAGGAAGCCCCGATTCGCCAGGAGAGTCAACTACGTAGTTTCCCTAGACAGGTTAAGGTCGATGGGGTTAGACAAGCTGATCTCGGAGGGTGAGGGAGCTGAGTTACAGAGGAGGGAGTGGGAGGAACTGGGCGTAATGGACTCTGAAACCAGGCCTGTGGACACTAAGTACTTCCCTGGCTTGAAGGAGAGAGTAGAGGCAGCTCTGAACCACCTGGATCAAGAACTGGACGGTTGGCTCATAAGGGCAGAGAACCTAGAGGCCCTCAACACGTTGAGGAGGAAGTTCATGGGTAGAGTCCAAACCGTATACATAGATCCTCCTTTCAATAAGGAGGGGGAGGCGGACTTCATGTATAGCGTCAACTTCAAGGACTCCAGCTGGATAACCATGATGGAGAATAGGCTTTTGGTAGCGAGGGAGATTCTAAAGGAGGACGGGAGCATCTTCGTTAGGTGCGATCACAACGGTGACGCTTACTTAAGGCTTCTAATGGACAGGATCTTCGGCAGGGAGAACTTCAGGAACGAGATAGTGGTCTCCAGGACCACTGAGTTCTACAAGAACGCCTCAGGGCTTAAACGCCTCATGGTGGACTTCGACACTATACTCTACTACTCTAAGGGTAGTGAGCCGAAGTTCAGGGAGTTGAGGGAGATCAGGGATGAGGTGAAATGGCTTTACCCCTTCCTCCCTGGGGAGCCTAAGGATGAGGAGGACAGGTATAGGGAAGTAATGGGGAGGAGGGTTGCTGCTCCCCCTGGAAGGAAGTGGGGGCTGACCCAGGAGCAGGTAAGGGAGCTGGAAGAATTAGGGCTGATCAGGTTCAAGGGAGGGAAGGTGGTTTACTCCCCCGCTCTCAAGACTCTGAAGAACAACTGGACCGACATCCCCGGCTACTCGAGGGGATGGGGTTTCAAAACTGAGAACTCGGAGGTCCTACTGCACAGGGTACTCTCGATCTCCACTGATCCGGGGGATCTGGTGGTGGATTTCTTCCTGGGATCTGGGACGACTATCGCCGTCGCCCAAAAGATGGGCAGGAAGTGGATCGGTGTGGAACAAGGGGAACACTCCTCCCTGGCCCTCCTCAGGATGAAGGAGGTCTTAGCCGGGAAGGGGAGGGTTGAGCCCTACGGGATCACTAAGCAAGTGGAGTGGAAAGGGGGTGGGTTCTTTAAGTACTATGAACTGGAGAGCCTGTATGATTTCGTGGACGATCTCCGTTATTCCCCCTCCTGCCTGGAGGGGGTTCCTTTCCTCCTCGACCTCAAATTGCTAGTCCACGTTGAGTCACCGGGAATGATCTTAGTGAAACCCTACGACGACGTAGATCTGCCTGAGAGTGCCTCCCTTTCCAGGGGTAGCTACATTTCCCAAGTGAGGGAAGGTGTGGTTAGGTTGGAGGACGGGACCGAGTTCAGCCTGGATAGGCCTCCAGCGGAAGTCTTCAAGGAGATGTTGTGGTGGAAGTAGTGAGGTTGGAGGAGATCTTAAGGGGCGTGGACTTACCGTCTCACTGGGGAATCCCAGATCCCCACTTCTCTAAAGACCTAACCCTTTGGGACTTCCAAGTGGAGGCGGTGATCAACGGCCTCAAGGCGCTCAACCTCTTCTACTATGTCTTAAGGGGGAACAGGGATTTTTTGGCCTCGATCTATGGAGTTAACCCTAGGGTGGAGCCATCACGTAAAGTCAGGGAAGCGCTGGAGGAAGTCCTGCCTAGACAGGTCTATTTCAGGGACTTAGTGAATAGAGCGTGTTTCTGGATGGCCACCGGCAGTGGAAAAACGCTAGTGGCCTTGAGGTTAGCTAAGGAGATCGGGAGACTCATGCAGGCAAACCTCATTCCCAAAGGGGGGATCTTGATCCTCACCTCCAAGGACTACGTGATCGAGAAGCTAAGGAAGTATGGGAATAAGATGGGACTCGAGATGGTCGATCTCAACAGGTTCTCGGACCTGGAAAGGGTTTACGTTTACAGATCGGACCTAATAGGGTTGGAGAGGAAGGAGAAGATCTTGGACTTCAGGGAGTTCTCAGGGGATTGGTACCTAATACTCGACGAGGCGCACAAGGGGGATAAGTCCGACTCCCTTAGGCAGTGGATCTTCTGGGCCCTCTCCAGGACTAGGTTCTCAATGCACTTCTCGGCCTCGTTCGTTGAGGAGATAGATATGATCACCACCGCTTACACGTTCAATCTCTCCTCCTTCGTCAGAAGGGGATACGGGAAACACATAACGATCATCGACAGGAGCTTGAAGGAAATAGGGATGCTGAAGCCACTAATACTCACTTCCTACCTTAGGAAAGTCGTCAAGTCGGTGCCACCTCTTCTGCTAGCCCTGGTTAACACAGTTAACTTCACCTCCAAGGGTTTCCCCGACCTACTCTCCTTCCTCTCCTATGTGATCCAAGTGGCTAGGGGTGGAGTCTCCGAATTCGAGAAGGCAAGGGAACAGTTGAGTAGAGAGGTCTCCGGGGAACTCCTATTCGAGGACAGGCAATTGAACCTGGACCTGAGTGGATTCACCTTTCCGGAGTTCATGTATGGGCTCTTCGGAGTATCAACTCCTTTCCACCCCACCGTAACACTTCATGCGGATGGGATTGTGTCGATCTCCAACGGTGAGTCGCCTTTCTGCATCGTGAGGATAGGAAACGGGAGGAAGTGGGTCAGGGACACTTTCCCTAACCACGTGATATCAGAGGACTCAGGGCTCTTCCGATCAGTGGACAGTCTAGACCGAGTTTCCATCCTGGTTGGCTCCAGGGCCTTTTACGAGGGTTGGGACAGTCCCAGGCCCCACGTAATGGTCTTCGTCAATTTGGGCCTGAGTGAGAGCTCCAGGAAGTTCGTAGTGCAGGCAGTGGGTAGGGGGGTGAGGGTGGAGCATAAGGGGAGGAAGGGGAGGGCCGAGCTTTGGGGTCACTACTCAGATCCTAGGGAGGAGACCCTATACGTCTTCGGGACAGACCCCCTGACTTTAACGGTCGTCCTGCAGACCCTTAGGGCCGAAGACTCCCCCCTCAACGTAAGTCCCACAGTTCCTTCGGTGGAGCTGACGGAGGGTGACTTAGGGAAATTGAAGGAGATGTTAAGCGCAGACAGGAGGGTGATCTGGGCCTTACTGGGCGATAATCCTCCCAATCTCCACGAGATCCTGAGAGGAGTTAGAGTTAGACCAGGAGGTCCAGAGGCGGACCTCGAGACCATCATATCAGTCCTTAGGATCGGGTCTTTTAGTTCAACTTTGAAGTGAGAACCACTATGATCAAAAATCTTTTTATATATGATAGATACAACTAAGTTACAGTGAGAACATGAAGGAGTTAAAGGGTACTAAAAGCGAGGAGAACTTAAGGAACGCTTTCATAGGCGAGTCCATGGCCAACAGGCGCTACCTATACTTCGCCAGAAGAGCGGACGAAGAGGGTTACCCAGACATAGCTGCCGTGATGAGGAGCATAGCGGAAGGGGAGACCGCTCATGCTTTCGGGCACTTGGACTTCGTTAGACAGGGCAACATGGGAGACCCAGCCACGGGAGTTCCCATAAAGACTCTAGAGGACATGCTGCGCTCAGCCATAAAGGGAGAAACCTACGAGTGGACCCAAATGTACCCTGGCTTCGCTAAGACCGCCAGGGAAGAGGGTTTCCAGGAGTTAGCTGAATGGTATGAGACACTGGCCAAGGCTGAGAAGAGCCACGCTGCCAGGTTCGAGGAGTTACTCAAGAGATTAAAGGGAGAGTAATTTTTTCTTTATTTTAACCTACACATCCTTTGTAGGTGTAGTTATGATCACGCTCAACCCGGAGAACCAGGAGTTCCACAACGAGTCTTCCTTGATTTCTGAGTTCGTGAGGCAGTCGAGCATATGTCACGGCTGTAGGAGGTGCTTCAACTACTGTCCAGCTTTTCCCCACCTCTTCAGATTGACGGACCAGAAGGGGCCTAAGGCGTTGACCCTCGAGGACTTAAAGGAGGTGGCCGAGAAGTGCTTCCACTGCAACCTCTGCTATGTGAATTGCCCATACACTCCGCCCCACGAATTCAGCATGGACTTTCCCCACCTCATGGAATGGGGTCTACTCCACTTGAGGAGCAAGAGGGGTATACCATTAAGGGAGAGGTTGATGGAGATGACGGACGCTATGTCATTGTTGAGGCCTTTAGGCCAGTTAGGCCATAAGCTAGCTGAAGTCGTGGAGGACTTCTCAGGAGTTAAGGGGGAAGCCCCTAGGCTGAAACTCTCTTCGAAGGGCTTCTTAGGCTCAGTGAAACCCAAGGTAGTCGAGAATCCTAAAGCCAAAGTGGTCCTTTTCCATACCTGTTTAGTAGAGAACTTCTACCCCGAGATAGGAGAGGACTTGGTAGACGTTTACAACGCCTTGGGTATAGAAGTGACCTTAGCCCCTTTTAAGTGCTGCGGGGCACCCATGCTTGACGTAGGAGACGCCAGGGGGCTCAAGAGGAACGCGGAGTACAACGTGAGACTCTTGGAGAAATATAGGGAGATGGGTTACGAAGTGGTCTCACCCATTCCCACTTGCACTCTGATGCTCACCAAGGAGTATAAGTATGTCTTAGACAGGGACGTACCCAAGGTCTATGACTCCATGGAGTTCCTGGTTAAGCTGAGGAGGGAGAAGAAGATAGAGGTGAAAGGGAACTTGCAGAAGTCAGCGCTTTACCATCCTCCCTGCCACCTCAGATACTTGGGTGTGGGTATGCCCGGGGTTCAGCTCATGCGCGGAGTCAAGGTCGATGTGGATCAGGTGGACAGGGGGTGCTCAGGGATCGATGGAGGATGGGGATTAAGGCATTACGAAGAGGCCAAGAAAGTGGGGTCTAAGATGATGGAGGCCTTCAGGGAAGGTAAGGCCGATTACTTTATCACCGAGTGTCCCCTAGCTGGCCTTCAAATAGAGAAGGCCTCGGGTAGAAGACCTAAACACCCCATACAACTCCTCAAGGAGGCGATGGCACTGTGATAAGTGAATCCGAAATCCTCCCTTGGAGGGACTACGCCAAGGTCAGGAGTCAGAAGTATAAGGAAATGGCGGATTACAAGGCTAAGAGGAGGGTAGAACTTGGAGAGAGGTTGAGCCTGATCTTCGAGAACAGGGAGACCGTGCTCTTCCAGATCCAGGAAATGGTCTACTTAGACAAATTAGAGGATCAGGCTTCCATAAGGAAGGAGATAGCAATATACTCCACCATGATACCGTGTGACGGTAAACTTAAGGCTACGCTCTTCATTCACGCGTGGAACGAGAACGATCTCAGAGAGGTCTTCAGGAAACTCAAGGGGATCTATAACTCTGTGTTCCTCAAGGTCGGAGGGAAGCTGATTCAGGGAGACCCTGAGGCTGGAAGGGAGCAGGGTGACGAGTTCTCCACCGTGCAGTATTTGACCTTTGACCTAGAGGGCTCCAGGAGCGAGGACATAGAGGTCCTAATATTGCACGAGAACTACAGGGTGTCGACCAAATTACCCAAGGAGTTGGCCCGTGAGGTAATAAGCGAGGCCTACTCTTCTACCTGCTGAAGTCTTAGTTTAAGGGGTTTAGGCCTCACTGAAGTCTCACGGATTCAACCGCTAGCCCTTTGGCCTCACGAGGTCATGGAGTACCCTTTCATCTCTCCCCGCCCCCTTGGCTGCACTAACCCCACCCATTCCCCTCAGTGATGGGGGAATCCGCACACCCTTCGTCGTCTCACCTGACCTAGTTGGCATATACCCATCTTGTGTGGACTCACGGACTTCGCACCCTCGACGTTCATAAGGGCATACGAATTTCACGGCTTAAGCGAAACTGTTAATCACGACCTGGTTTCCAAGTTTCTGTTTATATTACTAAACCTCAAACTCCGCTTCCGTTCACCTTGTTAAGAGATCTCCTCGTATAACTCCTTGGTCAACTTCGCGACAGTAGTCCACCTCCACTTCAGAGCCTCCTCCTCATTGATCCTACCCATGGACTTGCGGAGGTTTGGATCCTTGAGTTTCCTCACAGCTTCAGCGAACTCCTCCTCGTTTTGAACTACAAAACCATTAATTCCTTCCTTCACCAGGTGGGGAAGAGCTGTGGCCTTTCTAACTACGACCGGTTTTCCCCTGGCCATGGCCTCCTTGACTGCAATTCCCTCCGCCTCTATTTCGGACGTTAGTACCAAGGCCATGGAACGATCTATGAGTTCATACTTCTTCACGTTGCTCACCTCACCCAAGAACTTGACCCTATCCTCAAGGCCCAGCCTTTTAGTCAGGTCCTTGAGGCTCTGAAGGTAGGACGGATCCTGAACTTGGCCCACTAAAACTAATTTCATGCCATCTACCTTTGCTAAACCCCTTATGGCGAAGTCCTGTCCCTTCTTAGGATAAATCCTGCCCACGTAGACTAGGAAGTCCTCCTCTCCCTCTTTCCTTGGGTAGAGAAAGGCCTCGTCCTCAACACCGTTGGGGATCACCCTTATCTTGGACGCGGGAACTCCCCTCTTCACCATCTCTTCCCTCTCCCACTGGCTGACGGCTACTAGGGCATCCACAGCCCTCACCAGGATCTTGCTGAGGATCCTAGCCAATTCGCCCCTGTCTATGGTCAGCATATGATGTGGGGTTAAGACCGCCGTTCTAGTGTGGATTAATGGAGTGGAGGCTATGGTGTAAAGGTTCCAAGCACTGAACTTCTTCCCCAGGTTGTGAAAGTGTAGTATTTCACTCCTCACTGCACCCCACATCTTTCTGTGCCTGAAGACCGGGATTCCATCTATTATCTCCCTTGGACTCAGTTTCCCTCTCTCCAGGTATGTGTCCCTGGTGGTGTGAACCTCAACCTTTACTCCCAACTCCATTAAGTGTTTGGACAGGTTATACACATGAACCTCTGTTCCAGCCCTCACAGGGAGGAAAAGAGGTGTGAGCATTGCAACCCTCAATGGGCTTTCACCTCATCCGTAGTATAGTCCTCATTTCCTTTCATTCCTCTTAACCTGGTATATCACCTTCCCCTCTTTCCTCACTTCCTCTATATAACCCATCTTGGTTAACCTCTTCAACCTCCTGTAGGCGGTGGTCTTGGGCAGGGAGGTCATCTTGACCACGTCGGAAAGAGTCGTGGCGCCCTCCATTAACGCTTTCAACACCTGTCTGTCCCTGGGATCTAGCTCGTCCTCTCCCAGGATCTCCGTTTCTACCTCCTCCTTGGGTCTCCTCCTCTGCCTCATGAGCAGGAATCCGAGGTAAACGGTGGTGCCGGAGGAGGCTGTGAGACCAGCGATCAGTAAAGGCACGTATGGATTATATTGTTGGCCTAAGGGTCTTAGTATCACCGTTACGTTCGGGGTATAGAAGCTCATGTATATCCCTCCAGAGTGAAAGTAAACTGATGCCGGTTCTGGAAAAACTGAGTAGGGTTCGTAACCAGACGGAATTAGGAGAGTCATATTCATTGGAGTAGGAGAGGAGAAATTGAGGGAGAGGCCTGTAGTGAAGTAAGTTATGGTGGCTGAGGTGGAGTTCAAGAGGATCACCTCGTTACCACTCAGCTTGAACTCGGAACCTGTTACAGTGAGGTTTCTGAAGTCTTGGGTGGGTAGGACCACCAGGTGAACCCCATTGACGTGGAGGGTCACCTGTACACCTGCAGAGGCCAACGCCATCATCAACGCCATCATCAACGTTAAGGACACGTGAGCATATTACTATGGAGGAAACTTTAAACGTTATTAGTTGAGGGTCTGAGACCGTGGAGTTCACCCTTAGGAGGTGCGATTACATCCTCTCAGGGGATAGAGTTCTCCAGGGAGTCAACCTGGTGATCCAGGACGGCTTCATTAAATCCCTGGGAAGCGAGGTGGAGGGGGATGAGGTGGAATGCAGGGGCATGATAGTGATCCCGGGGCTAGTCAACTCCCACACCCATTTGGGCATGCTCTACCTTAGGGGTTACCTAGACGATGCAGATCTGGACCTTTGGCTCCAGAGGATCTGGGAGGTGGAGAGAGAGATCCCAGAGACCTTAATGAACCTCTCCACAGAGGCGTCGATAATTGAGTCCCTGATGAGCGGTTCCACGGCCGTGGTCGATATGTACTTCAACCCACTTAAGGCCAAGGAAGTGGCGGAGAGATATGGAATTAGAATCTGGGCTGGCTACGTCTTCTTGGATGAAGTGTATGATCCCTTTGAGGTGGACAAGAAGACGCGGAGTCTGATTAAGGAGAAGAGTGAACTCTTCACTCCAATAGTGAACGTCCACAGCCTTTACGGGGCAGGAGAAATGTCCCTGAAGCTGGCCAAGCAGCTCAACGAGGAGTTGGGGTTGAGGGTCCAGATTCACCTTTCGGAGACGAGGAGGGAGGTCTATCAAGTGAAGAGTAGGACAGGGAAGTTCCCTCTGGAGTACCTGCACTCAAGTGTTGGCCTCAACAGGAATTGGCATTTAGTTCACCTAGGGTGGGTAACAAGTTGGGAGATTGAGGCTATACGGAGGGAAGGGGCTACTGTGACTCATTGCCCGACCTCTAACATGAAATTGGCCACAGCCGGTTTCTTCCCCTTCAAGGAGATGATGGAGGCTGGAGTCTTGGTGACCCTGGGAACAGATGGACCTGCGAGCAACAATACCTTAGACGTCTTCAGGGAGATGAAGGAAGCTGTTCTACTCCAGAGGAACAATTACTGGGATTACTCGGTAGGCGCTTCCCATGCTCTGCGGGCCTCAACTGTGAACGCCTACTCTTCCCTGGGAATAGGAAGGGGGAGGATAAAAGAGGGTGAGACGGCGGATCTAACGGTCCTCAGGACACAGAGGCTGAGGCCTCTCAACACGAGCAGAGTCGCTTCGGCCCTAGTTTTCAACGCCACTGGAGCTGATGTGGAGTTCACAGTGGTTAGGGGTAAATTATCCTTCAAGAGGGGTAAATTAGAATCCAAGATTGATGGACTCTATTCTGAAATAGAGAAGGAGTTAGAGAAGTTACGCCTGTGAAGGAAGGTCTTGTAGAATTCTGCACCCTCATCATATCCGCTGACCACCTCGAAACCATTCCTCATCCATCCTTCCATTCCCCCCAGCATGTTGTAGGCCAGTTTGAATAGGTGAGGTCTCTCCCTAGTTACTCTAGTGCTCCTATTCGCATGTTCGCAGACCACTGCGACTTCCCTAGTCCTCAGGAAGCTTGAGGCTAATTCCAAGTAATTCATGGGTATGAGGAGGGCACCGGGGATGTGGTGGGACTGATACTCCCAGGGCTCCCTTATATCAACTATGACGATCTTCCCGCTCTTCCACATCGTCCTCACCATGAACGGCGGAACGTCGATGACGTTCTTCATGAAATCAGACCTATATTCGTAGACCATGGAGGGGGGATTGAGAGTTCAACCTAAATCTTCTTATATATATTACATACGCGTATATTCCATTGTGGATTATCCCATTTGGGGTCCAGCTTCAGGATAGATTTATTTCTTGATATCTTAAAAATTATGTAACTACGATTGTTACTACATATTTTCTAGCTAATATTCACGAAAGTTTATAATAGTATACTCAAACTGATAGTTGGAGAAGGGTGAGAGTAGTGAAGTTATACAAGAAGTTGGACCTCTCCGGTTCAAGTTGTGCTGGTCCCATAGGTGAATTATCAGGAGTATATGAGGAGATGAGGACTGGGGAGGCGGTGGAAGTCATTCTGGGCGACGAAAGTACCAGGAAGGATTTGCTCGCCTGGGCGATGAGGAAGGGAGCTCAGGTAGTAGAGGAGAGTAGAGAGGGAAATAGGATCAGGGTAGTCCTCGTTAAGGGGTAATTCCATTGAAGAGAATAGCTGTCGTTGGAGGGGGTATAGGCGGGACCATAGTGGCTAACAGAATAGCCGAGAAGCTAAGAACCGAAATGAAGACAGGGGAGGTGGAAGTCACAGTATTCGATAGGAGTGAAAAACACGTGTATCAACCCGGGCAACTACTAGTGGCCTTGGGGATGGAGGACCCAAGTGCCATAGTTAAGGAGGAACGGGAGCTCTTGAACCCACGGGTGAAGTTCGTATATGGAAGTAAAGGGGAAGTGGTGCGGATCGACGTCTCCAATCACTCCATATTCACTGCGGACGGAGCTTCCCATCAATATGATTACTTAGTTATAGCTACTGGCTCACACAACGACTGGAATCTAGTGCCGGGCTTAAGGGAGACCGAGTTCACGGCTTGGGATTACGAGGCCTCTATTAAGATGAGGGAGGCTTTGTTCAACTTCGGTGGAGGGACAGCGGTGATAAACGTGGCTAGGCTACCTCACAAGTGTCCAGTCGGCCCTCTGGAGTTAGCCATGCTTTTCGACGATCTGGCGAGAAGGAAGGGAGTCAGGGAAAAGACTGAGATCGTGTATACATATCCGATCAAGGGAGTCTTCGGGATACCCTCTGTTAATGCAGCAATGCTGAAGTTCTTCGAGGAGAGGGGTATAAAGGTGATCTCCCCATTCACGGTGAAGACGGTGGACCCACAGAGAAAAGTCCTCGAGTCTGAGGAAGGGGAAACACTGAAGTTCGATCTGTTGATGGGCGTGCCTCCTGCTATGGGGGCTAAGGTAATAGGAGACTCCGGGATTGGGGATAGGAGGAACTGGGTTCCAGCAGATAAGTTCACTCTGAGGATGAAGGATCAGTCGAATGTGTATGTCATAGGTGACGCTACTGACATACCCATATCCAAGGCAGGTTCCACGGCTGACTTCGAGTCCTATATAATAGCCCATAACTTAGTCGATGATATCAGGGGTAACCTTGGGAAGAGGTTCTACGACGGTTCGGTGTTCTGTTATGTGGCCATGGGTCAGGATAAGGCGACTTACGTGAGGTTCAACTACACCACGCCGCCTAATCTGCCTCCTCCTTCTTACGTCCACTGGTGGGGGAAACTGCTGTATAATAGGCTTTACTGGACAGTTACAGCTAAGGCGGTAGTATGAGGCACGGTATCGTGATCGGGAGCAACGAGAGGAGCAAGCTCACCTACGCCTCCATGGAGGCCGTCATAAGGACTTCGCTGGGCGATGAGGTGACCATTTTCTTTACAATGGATGCTGTCAAAGCCCTGAGCAGGGTCCCTGAAGTCACAGACTCCTTTGAGTCCTCTAAGCTCCTGAGGGAATCAGGTGAGGACTACTTAGTCCTGCTTAGGAAGGCTAAAGCTAGCGGAAGGGTGAGAGTATACGCCTGTTCCACGGCCACTAGGCTCTTTCACCTGAAGAGAGAGGACTACCAGGACCTGGTGGATGACGTAGTTGGTATAACGTCTTTCGTAACCGAGGTCGAGGGTCAAGTAACTTCCATTTGGTGAGATGCGGTGGAGACCATAGACCTAGATAAGATCCTTTCCAAGTTCGATCAGGAGAAAGTGGAGCAGATCTCTAGGCTAATGGATAATCTCCATTCGTTAAACGATGCTCTATCTAGGCTAGACGAACTCAACAGATCTGGAACTCTCGACGTGGTCATAAGCTCCATGTACGCCCTGAAGACGCTCAAGGACATGCTCAACGACGACGCCCTCCACGGAATAGGTGAAATGATTAGTTCACTGGTTGAACTAGCGAAGACGGCTACAGAACCGGAGGTTAAGGTCAAACTTCAATCATTACTGTTAAAGGTCTCTTCACTCTATGAGATCCTTGGGAGGGTGGAGGAGTTGCAGAGGAACGGTGCTCTAGACGCCGTAATGGACTTAGCTTACGCCCTGAAGACGCTCAAGGACATGCTCAACGACGACGCCCTCCACGATCTAGCGGATAAGATATCAGTAGCCGTCGACTTCGTAGCTAGGGGTCACGAGTTCCTTGACTACATTAACTCACCAATCTTTCAAGTGTTAGGTAAGGTCGTTACGTCAGAAGAATTGAGGAAGTCTATTCAAGAGCCGTCCCCAATAGGGTTGGGTAAACTCATTTCCTCGCTCAGGGATCCTGAGGTACAAAGAGGCCTAGGTGTTGTGTTAGCGCTGCTTAAGGGTATAGGTAAGAACGTTGGAGGTAAAGAGTCAGGGCAAACCCCATAGATGTGTGGTGGATATGAACGAAGGAGTCAGAGGTTCGGGAAAGCCCTTGATGTGACGTTACGTCTTAATCCCTATTGGGACTACAGATCGAGGAAGACTAGCGCGTATAGCGAGCTGCCCTAGCCTACGAGTTTCCTACTCCACTGCCCTTATGGAGGGTGAAACTCAGGACTGAGGACGTTTCAACCCTAACCTTGGACGACTCGTTGGGCTTTTAGGGGTTGATGTTTACCCGCGGCGTAATTCTTTCACGCGATTTTACGTTCGATATCAAACCCTCGTCCTCATTCCCCCCCGGCTCCCCATACCATCCATGAGAGCCCACGTGGATAGGGTGGGAACTAATCAACCCATCCTCCCCTAAAATGGCCGCATGGTTAATTATAGTTTCTCTTCCACTACACGAGGATTGTAAAGGTGAGTTTCGTAAATCTCACTTTTCTTGAGTGTTAGTAATATTAATAATATTGAGATGAAAACTTCACGGCTCATCTGAAACCGTTGATAAAGGCAGAGGCGTAATACCCCAACTTAGCCGCCCCGGTGGTGCTTGCATAATCAACTGCAGAGAGAGTAGGGATGAGCTCATTTTAAACTTGAGTAGTCATCTACGCCCTGAATGTCGAGGTCCTCCGCCTCCTTGAACCCCCATCCCTGTAGCTAAAATCTTCCCTTTCTGTTCATAATTTTTAAAATCGTCAGGATAATTAGTACTATTGCGATCGAGGATGCGGATTGAGGAGAGGGATGATGGGGAGTATCTCTCTGAAAAGATAGGCGAATTCAAGGTTGAGGCCGTCTTCAATACCCTAGGGGAAATGTGTATAATGAGGATCGAATATGGAGGTGGACTCATAATAGCACTGAGGATAGAGGAAGGGGGGTTCAATGTGAGGTTTAATGGCACTCTAGTGGCATTCATTCCACTCAATGAACTGATGAAGAGGTTCGAGTCTAAAAGTTTCGGAGAGAAGGAGATCCTAGATTTCGTGAAGTGGGTGGAGAGCAAGGCCAATAGGAATTTAAAGTAGAAAGTCCTTTCGGAAAACATAGTCGATCAATGAAGTTAACCGCGATTACTTTAGGACGTTATGAAGACGGGGGTTAGGGGGAACTTCGCCAAGGAGACTAACAGCTCCTCTTAAATATTCCCCTTTCAAGCGCGTTCCCAGTGAAGTCAACGACGCTCTTCTCCAGCTCGATCTGGGCGATAGGGACTGGGGAGTGGTAAAACGTCTCTCCTTTTCCTTTCCCAGGAACGTCAGGGACTACCCCTCGTGGAAGACGAGGGAAGCAAGGTCAGTGATCAAGGAGGGAAAAGCGTTCCTCAAGGTCGTATTTGAGAAGCCCAAGGTCGAGGTGGAACCCAAGGGTAGCGTCGCCGTGGATGTAAATACGGCCGAAGTCGTGGTCGGGAGGGACAACGGGGAATACGTCAGGACACCGACGGGACTTCAAGAGGCCCACCGTCAGAAGTCCTTGGCAGAGGGTCTACAGGAGAAGTACCCCAGGAAGTCCAACAAGAAGATACTGAACAGGGTGAGGAGTTTCCGCGCAAAGGCTAGGAAGATCACGGAGGACTCAGCTAGGAAGGTCGGGAAGTGGGTCGTTAAGGAGGCAATCAGGATGGGAGCCAACGTGGTCGAGCTCGAGAGGCTGAAGGACTTGATCTAACGTGTCGGAGATCTTCCCGTCGAATACAGGGACAGGCTGAACCTCATGCAGTATAGGAGGATCCAGCACCGGGTTCAATGGCAGGCTGAGAAGAGGGGACTGACAGTCGAGTACGTCAGGCCAAGATACTCCTCAATCACGTGCCCTAGGTGCGGGCAAAGGATGGTCGAGGTCTCCCATAGGTACCTCAGGTGTCCCTCCTGCGGTTATGGGAACGACCGCGATGTGAGCGCGATCACGAACTTAAATGGGAGGGGTTCTCTGACCCCCTCGATTGTCCCTCGAGAGATGTAAGAGCGAATCGATGGTGGGAACCTTCGCCATTTATGGCGGGGGGGAAGTCGGCCCTATTCAACCAAATACGAAAGTCGTATTGAGGGGAGCTCGGATCCTAGAGGAAGGACTTCTCACCAGCTTAGGGAGAACCAGTTACAGAAGGAGGGGTTAAGGGGGCGGAGAGCCCCGCCAAGGGGATGCACGGCCCCCTCTTAAATACTTCCTTTGAGTTTTTCAGCGAAGCTAACGAAGCCCCTTTCCCAGCTCGATCAAGAAATGGGACTTGGGAGGGCAACCTGAAACAGCCCTACCCCAATCACGCGACGGATCCGGTTCCTCGGGATCCTGGCTCAGGTGGGAGGCCTCTGGCCCACTGCCTACCAAATGAAGGATTTTAACCCGAATCCATGGCGGGAACCATGAGCCTCGGAACCCTTCAGGGTGAGGAGGAAGTCAGGTATATGATCAGTGCCTCAATGAAACCTCCAACCACAAGGAGGAGAGTGACGATGCCGAGCGTCATCAAAGTCCTTTTGCCCTCTTCCCTGGCTCCTCCACGGATTAGGGAGTATCCTAGAGTGATGCTCTGCGTCATCATGATCGAATAGCTTATGAACTCCAGCCAGAAAAAGGGTAATAGAGCTAGTGTGGAGAAAGCTACGGGGCCTGTGATCTTGATCCCGGAGCCCGGTGCCTGAAATGAGGTTAAAGCCGATATGGCGTATCCCGTGTTCCCCATGATCGCGAGACCTATGATCACTCCGACGAAAGGTATGCCCATGAGCATTGAGAGGATCAGGTTGTGCCCAGCTATGCCTGTGGCAGTGTCAAAGGGATCAGAAACATTCACCGAGCTGTTTAGCTCCTCTGAGATCTCCCTTCCGTAGGATGATGTAGCGGGTAAGGTACTCGCTATGAAGGTCAGTGCTATAGCCAAACTGAGGATCGCAGTAAAGATCGCGATCCTCTGTCTGTTGCTAAGCCGTTGACTCACGAGGTTAAATGGAGCCCCAGAGTTATAAAAGATAGGGGTTCAAAGGAAACTGACCTCCTCCCCGCCCTGAACGGTAGACCCAAAATCACCTCCTTGAAATCAATAGTGTAAATAAGCGTTTCTACTAGATTAAATGTAAAATTCTCTGGATTGAGTACAGGAAATAAAAGAATTAATAATAATCTAAACTCTTCTCTCCCCACAATCCCCTTGAATATCGTGTATAAGGAGTAGAGTACAATGGCCAGCACGAAGATCAACATGCGGAAAACAAACTTAGTAGAACTAGTGAATGGGAGAAAAGCCTCAATGTTCCTATAAGAGGTCTCTATTGGACCCCTCACCTTATTGTACAAATCCAACACTTCCCTCTTGGGCAAGTCTAGATTAGTAGCCCTAGCGAAGTAAAAAAGACTCCTCCTCACTATAGACTAAAAGCCTGAACTTAACCTGCTCGTCTCTCCTATGCCCCTTACTATTAGTTGTGTAATTCCCGTCAAACTCCTCATAAACCTTCACGTCCCCAACAGGCACAGCAACTATATACTTAAACTGTGAAATGAAATTGAGCACGTCAACGGTATAGAAGCCCGCGTCAGAGTTATCAACCTTATCTTGAATCCCATTGCCACCACTTGCTCCACAAGAGCCTTCACTATCTCGTCCTTACTCATACCGTTCACTTGCGGAATAATTGCTAAAAGATTAGGGATCACTTTTTTATGACTAAGATATCTTTTTATTATTATGATTCCAATAAGCGTTCTAGTAACTAATGCTGGTACAGTTTCATTTCACATTAAGGGTGAGTATAATAAGGATAGACCTAGTAAATTCAGCGACGTATTTAGACCAGTGGTAACGTGGAATCTCACGCGGAAATGCAACTTGAAATGTCTTCATTGTTATATTAACGCGTCACCAGAAGGTGAGGATGGGTCAACTACAGAAGAGGCGTTAAGGCTAATAGACGAAATGGCTGAAATGAGAATTCCATTAATTATAATGAGCGGCGGAGAGCCATTAATGAGAAGGGATTTCTTTGAATTGGCATCATATGCTAGGATAAAGGGAATAAAATTAGCCTTATCTACAAATGGCACATTGATTACCGAGAGTGTTGCGAAGAAATTAAAAGAACTGGATTTCTCTTACGTAGGTATAAGTTTAGATAGTTACGATCCAGAATTTCACGATAAATTTAGAGGTCTAAATGGAGCCTTTAACATGACAGTAAAGGGAATTAAAAATGCAATAAACGTTGGACTAAACGTTGGACTTAGATTTACTATTACGGCTAGAAACATTCATCAGATAGACGAATACGTGAAATTGGCCCTGGAACTGGGAGTTAAGAGAATAACGTTTTATCATTTATCAGCTAGTGGGAGGGGTAAGGAATTAAGGGAGTGGATGTATACTCCAGAAGAATATGTTGGTTTCATAAACAAAATGATTGACTATGCAATTAAGCTAAGTGGAAAGATAGAGATCGAGACTACCTTGGGACAATTCGATGGAGTTTACATAGCTAAAAAGTTGGCTAGAGATGAGGAAGAACTTGAAAAGTACATGAAATTTGTTGAAAATAGTGGAGGATGTGGAAGGAAGATGATATCAATATATCCAAATGGTGACGTTTATCCTTGTCAATTCATTGACTTTTACAAATTAGGTAACGTTAGGGAAAAACCGCTTAAGGAGATAATTAAGAATATTCCCGACCTATTCATAAATACGGACAAGTATTTGAGGGGGGAATATTGTGATAAATGTAAATATAAATCGGCGTGTAAAGGAGGAGATAGAGCTAGAGCGTATTATTGGAATGGAGATGTTTATGGAGATGACCCATTATGCCCTTTGAAAACGCTCCACATTTAGTCTTCTGGGAAGTAACTAAAGCCTGCCCATTAACTTGTAAACACTGTAGAGCTAACGCTATAGATAAGCCGTTGCCAGGTGAGCTTAATACTGAAGAGAGTAGAAAATTATTAGAAGATATAGCGAGATTTGGAAAGGTTGTTATAGTTTTCACCGGTGGTGATCCGTTAAGTAGAAGTGATATTTTCGAACTAATGGAATACGCTAAGTCGCTAGGATTAGTAGTTTCAATAGCACCCTCTCCTTCTCACCGTTTAGACGATGAGACCATGAAGATAATAAGCAATTATGCTAGATACATGTCAATTAGCCTAGACGGAGCTACTTCGCAAACTCATGACTGGTTAAGGGGACTTGGTAGTTATAAATACGCTTTAAGAGGAATAGAGCTTGGATTAAAATACGGGATACAAGTTCAAGTCAATACCCTAGTTTGGAAGAAGAGTTATAGTGAATTACCTTTCGTAGTCAAATTGCTAAAAGAGATGGGGGTAAAGATTTGGGAAGTGTTCTTTCTAATTCCAGTGGGTAGAGGAACTACTGAATTGGATATTCCTAGAGATAAATATAAAGATGTTATAGATTTTCTAGTTGAAGCCACTAGATATGATTTAATTGTGAGAACTGTTGAGGCACCTTTCTTTAGGAGAGCTAAACTTGAGTATACTCCAGCTACTACTAACGATAATGAGCTGGTTTCTACATTACGCGAATTATTAGGTGAACCAGTAAAGGAAGCTGATAAGAGCATTTTGCCTACTAGGGACGGGGCTGGCGTTATCTTCATAGGTTATAATGGTGATGTCTATCCTAGTGGCTTCTTACCATTGTATTTAGGTAATGTTAAGAAGGAGAGTTTAGTCGATATTTATAGAAAGTCCGAGGTTTTGAAAAAAATAAAGGATAGTAGGTTCGAAGGGAAATGTGGCATATGCAAATACAATAATATTTGTGGGGGGAGTAGGGCTAGGGCTTTTGCAGTATATAATAACCCATTTGCAGAAGACCCAATGTGTCCATACTAATACGCTTTTATTTTAAATTATTTTAAACTAAAGATGAATGTGCTTATAAAAATGTTATAAGTATTATAGGTTTAAAAATTGGATTAAGTATTTCATAATTACTTAAAAACTTCTAATACAAATACATACTTGATGAGTCAAGAGGTTATTGAAGTTCGTTCGCCCTCCAATCTTAATGTAATTGGAACTGTGAAAAGAATGCATAAAGATGAGGTTAGAGGAGAAATAGAGGAGGCATATAAGGGATTTGAAATAATATCAAAGATGCCCCTCTATAAAAGGACAGCTATATTGAGAAAAGTATCGGAAATTTTGGAAAGAGAACAAGAGAGACTAGCTAAACTACTTGCGATGGAAGCCGGTAAGCCGATTAGGGATTCTAGGGTTGAAGTATTAAGGGCTTCCAGATTGTTTAGACATGCTGCTGAAGAAGTCGGAATGGTTTTAGAAGGTAAAAATTATAGAGTGGACGCTTATGAGTACCCTCCTGGAAATGAGAATAGAATAGTTGTAAGTACTAGGGAACCGATAGGTGTTGTAACTGCAATTTTACCCTTCAACTTCCCCATAAACTCCTTTGCCCATAAGGTTGCTCCAGCTTTAGCAGTAGGAAATTCAGTAGTGGTTAAGCCAAGTATAAATACACCCCTAGCCGCCATAGAAATGAAGAAAATATTGGTTGAGGCTGGATTACCCGATAGTGCAGTTAGAGTAGTCACTGGTTATAGTAGTGAAATCGGGGATGAGATAATTACTCACCCATTAGTCGGCTTAATTACGTTAACCGGTTCCACACAAACAGGTCTTAAAATAGCCTCTAAAGCTGTTTCCTTAGGGAAGAGAATAATAATGGAGTTGGGAGGTTCTGATCCCATAATCATCTTAGAAGATGCCAATATAGAGAGAGCCTCTTCAATAGCTGTTAGAGCTAGGTTTGAGTACGCTGGTCAGAACTGTAATGCTGGCAAGAGAATTATAGTTAGGGAGGAGATATACGATAAGTTCGTAAAGGCGTTTAACGATAAGGCTAGAGCGTTAAAGGTAGGTGACCCCTTGGATGAAACTACCGACGTTGGACCAGTAATCAACAAAGAGAGCGTTGAGAACTTAAACAGTGTATTAGCAGACGCTAAAGCTAAGGGTGGAAAGGTTGAAATCCTCAATAAGGGTCCAGAGAGTGGAAGTTTCTTCCCACTAACTATGGTAACCAATCCCTCACTGGATATGCTAGTCCTAAAGAGTGAAGTCTTCGGGCCTATAGTACCAATTGTGAGTGTTAAGAGTGATGAGGAGGCAATACGAATAGCTAATTCAACCGAGTATGGCTTACAGTCTGCAATCTTTACTAATGATGTAAATAGGGCTTTAAAGTTAAGTAGAGAGTTGAAGTTTGGTGCTGTTATCATAAATGATAGTACGAGATTGAGGTGGGACTCACTAGCATTCGGCGGATTTAAGAAAAGCGGTATAGGGAGAGAAGGAGTTAGAGAGACAATGCTTGAAATGACTGAAAATAAGTTAATAGCAATAACGCTTCTTTAATATTTTTGAGTTTCTCATCACTATAGTAATTTTTTACCATCTTTTGTGAAATATATAAATAAGGTCTACGGAACGATTTTCCTATAAAGCACATTCTACATGATTAATTAAATTAATGAAAATTCATGAGGCCCATGTGGTGTTATTATTAAGAGATAAGTAAAGGGCGAAATGAGATTTTTATATATTTTGTTTAGTAAAAAATAGTTAAACTATAACGTTACAAATAAATGGGGTTAAGGGGGCGGAAAGCCTCGCCTCTCTGCGGTAGACCCAAAATCACCTCCTTAAAAATAAATCTATAGTGCAAATAAGTGTTTCTACTAGATTAAATGTAAAATTCTCTGGATTGAATAAATCAGGAAATAAAAGAATTAATAATAATCTAAACTCCTCTCTCCCCACCTCCCCCTTG